>Ga0182014_10000386_pt1 | contig 57653 bp, 55 predicted proteins | sample 612S2DmetaG_FD_120489 | JGI IMG/M metagenome (GOLD analysis project Ga0182014, IMG submission 120489) | Permafrost microbial communities from Stordalen Mire, Sweden - 612S2D metaG | ecosystem: Environmental > Terrestrial > Soil > Wetlands > Permafrost | place: Sweden: Stordalen | collected... | reverse complement strand
TCTCGGCCCCGTCACGACTGCCCGGAACCCTCGACGCCTAGAGAAAACGGCGCGCAGTCGACTTGCGCCTATACCCGAGGGGGTATATACTGACTTACGTGAACCGGTCACAGCGCCGGTCGAGCGAGGGCTTCGGCCCAACTCCAGAAGGAGGACCCGTGAGTCTCATCAAGTTCATGTCATCGAGCGCCGGGCGCCTGCTGCGTGTGATCGCCGGGTTGGCTCTCGTAGTTCTCGGCTTCGCGCTCGGCGGCGGTTGGCTGACGTTGTCAATCGTCGGGTTGATCCCTTTCTTCGCCGGAGCGTTCAACGTCTGTCTGCTGGCGCCACTCATGGGCCAGCCGCTCAAGGGTCGATAGACCCATGTGGCCCACCCGCGCCCAGCGCGAAGCCAGCGCACCAACACGGATTGGAAGGTAGCGGATCATGGCTTCGACGACATCGCACACACTCGACGACAGTGACCAGCTCATTGCGATCCATAAGCGACTCAAGCGGGCCCACGGACAATTGGGCGCCGTCGTTCGCATGCTCGACGAAGGTTCCTCGTGCGAAGAGATCGTCATCCAGATGGCCGCCGTGAGCAAAGCAGTCAACACCGCCGCCTTCAGCCTGATATCGGCGAGTCTGAAGCAATGTCTGGCCGATCCGGACGTGGACAGTGGTCCGATGACCGAGAAGTTCCAGAAGCTGTTCTTGAGTTTGGCCTAAGGGAGAAAAGTGAAAGTCGTCATCATTGGGGGAGTAGCCGGGGGAATGTCGGCCGCGACGAGGCTTCGCCGGCTCGATAACGAGGCCGAGATCATCGTGCTTGAACGTAGCGGCCACGTCTCCTACGCCAACTGCGGTTTGCCGTACTTCGTCGGCGGCGTCATCGAAGAAGAGGACTCGCTGCTGCTTCAGACGCCGGCATCGCTCTTCAACCGGTTCCGTCTCGACGTGCGCGTCGACACCGAGGCCGTCGCCATCGATACCTCCATGAACAGGGTCACGGCGCGCGACCTGGTGAAGGACAAGACCTACGAGATCAGCTACGACTTCCTGGTCCTCAGTCCCGGCGCGTCGCCCGTCGTCCCGACGATTCCCGGCATCGAGCGCGCGATGCCCCTTCGAACCGTGGAGGACGTCGAGCGTCTCGTGCGCGAAGTCGAGAGCGCGCCCAAGACCGCCGTCGTCATCGGCGCCGGTTTCATCGGCGTCGAACTCGCGGAGAACCTCATGCGCCGCGGCATCGCGACGACGCTCGTGGAGGCGGCGAACCAGGTCCTGGCGCCGCTCGACCCCGAGATGGCGTCGCCGGTCGCTGACGAGCTGCGCCGACACGGCGTGGTCCTGCACCTCGGCGACTCGGTCGAGGCGATCACGCCCACCCATGTGCGACTGGCGTCGGGTCAGTTCGTCCCCGCGGAACTGGTGATCGTGGCGATTGGTGTTCGACCCGAGACGGGACTCGCGCGACTGGCGAAACTCGCAATCGGCGAGCGTGGCGGCATCGCCGTCGACGAGTTCAACCGCACGAGTGTCGAGAACGTGTACGCGGTCGGTGACGCCGCCGAGAAGAAGGACGCCCTCGACGGATCGGCCACCCTGGTACCGCTCGCCAATATCGCCAACCGACACGGGCGGGTGGTCGCCGACCACATCGCCGGACGAATCGTGCGACCCCGCACCACCATCGGCACCGCCATCGTCAAGGTCTTCGACCTCACCATTGCGACAACTGGCTGGAACGAGAAGAGACTCATGGCCCAGGGTCGCTCGTACTTCGCGATTCACACCCACCCCACTTCGCACGCCGGTTACTACCCCGGGGCGAAATCCATGTGTCTGAAGATGCTCGTCGAGCCGTCGACGGGCAAGATCCTCGGTGCCCAGGGTGTTGGCAAGGAGGGCCTCGACAAGCGGATCGACGTACTCGCGACCGCCATTCGGGCCGGACTCACGGCTCCGGAACTCGCCGACCTGGAACTCGCCTACGCACCGCCGTTCGGTTCGGCGAAGGATCCCGTGAACATGCTCGGCTACATCGCTGAAAACATCCTCTCGGGTTTGGTCGAGACGGTCCAGTGGCACGAGGTTGATGCGTATCGCGCTCAGGGTGCGCACTTCGTCGACGTTCGCACGCCCGAGGAGTTCGCGCGCGGCACTCTGCCTGGGGCGATCAATATCCCAGTCGATCAGCTTCGTGAGCGGGTGGGCGAACTCGAGCGCGGCGAGATTGTCGTCAACTGTCAGGTCGGTCAGCGCGGTCACGTGGCGACGATGCTGCTCAACGAACTCGGCCTGCATGCGAAGAACCTGGACGGCGGTTACCGGACGTGGCACTGCTCGCCCGCGTCGATCGAACTCGAACCCGTTGGCTGAGTAACGGACAAGATTCATCACTACACCAAGAGAGAAAGGCAACACCGATGTGCCACAAGGCAACCTGTAAGAAGTGCGGCAAGGCCACCTGGAAGGGATGTGGGAACCACATTGAACAGGCTCTGGCCGGCGTACCGAAGAATCAGCGGTGCACGTGCGCCCAGGAAAGCGCGGCGCCGAGCGCCGGCGGAGGTCTGTTCGCTCGGCTTCGAGGTCGTTGAGACAGTGGAGCTCCACCGCCGTCGAGGTGGTCGTGCCAACGATGCCTCGACTTCTGACACCATTTCGCGGGCCGCTCGGGTCTCGATTCCGGCACCGTGAGAGTGAGGTATCACTTTTGAAGATGGTCCGCATCGGCATTCTTAATGCTCGATGTCGTTTGGCCCAAACGAGATTTTTGGTGACTTAAGTCCCCAGTTTTCTCGGGGTGACAATGTTCAGCGAATTCTAAGGTCGGGATCATGGAAACGTTTATTGCAGGCATATCCACTTTGTCGTTGGCTCGTTGGCAATTTGGCATCACCACTGTCTTTCACTTCCTCTTCGTCCCGCTCACCATCGGCCTCGGTCTGTTGGTGGCGGTGCTGCAGACGGCGGCGTATCGAACCGGAGATGTCGCCTGGGACCGGATGACCAAGTTCTTCGGAAAGTTGTTCCTCGTCAACTTCGCCATTGGCGTCGTCACGGGGATTGTCCAGGAGTTCCAGTTCGGCATGGACTGGTCTCGCTACTCGGTGTTCGTCGGCAATATCTTCGGCGCGCCGCTCGCCATCGAAGGCCTTTTGGCGTTCTTCATGGAGTCCACGTTCCTCGGGATATGGATCTTCGGTCGTGGCCGGGTGAGCAAGCGCATCCACCTCGCGTCGATCTGGATGGCCAGCCTCGGCACAATTCTTTCCGCGGCCTTCATCGTCGCCGCGAACTCCTGGATGCAGCACCCCGTGGGCTACACGATCGACGCGAGGACGCACCAGGCGGTCATGACGAACTTCTGGGCCGTGATGACCAACTCGACCTTCATCGCTGCCTACCTGCACGTGCTGGCGTCGGCGTTCCTCACGGGTTCGGTCTTCATGCTCGCAATCGCGGCGTGGCACCTTCGCAAGGGCCACGACCTCGCCGGTTTCGGCAAGGCCGCGCGCGTCGCGATCGTGGTCACCGTTCTGGCGTCGATCGCCACGATGTTCCTCGGCGACAACCAGGCCAAGGAGATGGAGGTCCAGCAGCCGATGAAGATGGCCGCCGCCGAAGCGCTCTACAACACCCAGAGCGGGGCGAGTTTCTCGCTGCTCACGATCGGCGACCTGTCGGACAACCCCGTCTTCCAGGTCCGAGTCCCACACATCTTGAGCGTCCTCGCGACCAACACCTGGGACGGCAAGGTCCTCGGCATCAACCAGATCCAGAAGCAGGCCGCCAAGAAATACGGCGCCGGCAGCTACGTGCCGGTCATCTGGGTCTGCTACTGGTCGTTCCGCTTGATGGTCGGCCTCGGCATACTGCTCTTCATCCTCGGCGGCGTAGCCCTGTGGCTCGTGCGCAAGCGACGACTCGAGAAGTCGCCACGCTTCCTTCGCTTCGCGACGTGGATGGTGTTGGCGCCGTTCCTCGCCAACAGCTTCGGATGGATCTTCACCGAGGTGGGCCGTCAGCCGTGGGTCGTCTTCGGTCTCTTGAAGACGTCAAAGGCGGTCACGCTCATCTCGCCCGGCTACGTCGCCGCCAGCCTCATCGGCTTCACCGCCATCTACACGCTCCTGGCGATCATCGAAATCGGCCTCATGATCCGACTCACCAAGATTCCACCCGTCATCGAAACGCCTGAGGAAGCTGAGCGCGTTCCCGAGCTCATCTACTAGGAGAAATCATGTTGATCTCTACTCTCACATCTTCCCCCAGCGGTCTCGAGCAGCTGTGGTTCTTCCTGATCCTCGTGCTCTGGCTGGGCTACTTCTTCCTGGAGGGCTTCGACTTCGGCGTCGGCACGCTGATGCCGTTCGTCTCGAAGGACGACCTCGACCGCCGGGTGGTCATCAACACCATCGGCCCGGTCTGGGACGGCAACGAGGTCTGGCTGCTCACCGCCGGCGGGGCGACGTTCGCCGCCTTCCCGCTCTGGTACGCCACGGTCTTCAGCGGCTTCTACCTCGCACTCTTCCTCATCCTGGCGGCGTTGATATTCCGCGGCATGGCCTTCGAGTTCCGCCACAAGCGCGAGGACGCCAAGTGGACCATGTGGTGGGACCAGGCGATCTTCTGGGGTTCGGCACTGCCGGCCCTGCTCTGGGGTGTCGCCTTCGCGGACTTCGTGCACGGGGTTCCGCTGGCGGCCCACGCCACTTGGACGGGCAACTTCTTCGATCTCGTGAAGCCTTACGCGCTGCTCGGTGGACTCAGCACGCTCTCGCTCTTCACCCTGCACGGGGCGACGTACCTCGGCCTGAAGACCGAGGGCGGCGTGCGCGAGCGCGCGCACGCCATCGGCCTTCGTCTGGCCCCGGTCACCTTCGTCATCGTGACCGCGTTCCTCGCCTGGACGTACCAGACGGCGCACACGATGCACCACGAGGGCCTCGTGCCTCCGCTGCTGCCGATCGTCGGCGTCCTCGTCCTCGCCGCGGTGGCCTGGCTGGTGCGCGAGAAGCTCGAGGGATGGGCGTTCATCGCGACCGCGGTGGTGATCATCGCATTCTTCTCGACACTGTTCTTGAACCTGTACCCCAACGTGCTCGTCTCCTCGGTGAGCACGCACTTCGACATCACCATCGTCGCGAGCGCCTCGCATCGCTACACGCTCGAGGTCATGAGCTGGGTCGCGTTGATCTTCACGCCGCTCGTCCTGCTCTACCAGAGCTGGACGTACTGGATCTTCAAGAAGCGCGTGAGCCGCCCTGGCGAAGCCAGCGAGGCCCCGAGCAGCACCACGAACGTCTGAGCCGTGAGTAGGGCCGAACGGCCTTCGGCCCTACTCGGACGACTTCGCAAGACGTCGCCGCTTGTGCAGAGGGCGCTCGCGGTGGCGGTCGCCCTCGGGCTCGTGAGCACGGTGGCGATCATTGGCCAGGCGGTGGCGCTGGCGTCGCTGCTCGGGACCCTGTTCCACCACGCCCACGCGGGTGTCCTGCATGATGGTCTCCTCTTCATCGGCGCGACGGTCCTGCGCATGATCGCCGTGGGACTGAGCGAGCCCGTGACGTCGCGCATCGCGAGTCCGGTCCGCCGGGAGCTTCGCCGGCGCGCGCTGCGCCAGGTGCTCGCGAGCGGACCCCTGGGAAGCGTCGACGCCACCGTGCAGCTCTGCACCCGAGGCGTCGACGCCATCGAGAACTACATCGCGAAGTACGTGCCGTCGCTGGTGCTCGCCGCCATGGCACCGGTGCTGCTGCTCGGATGGCTCGCGCTGCACGATCCGTTGAGCGCGTTCATCGTGCTCGTGAGCGTCGCGCTGCTGCCGGTCTTCATGATCCTGCTCGGTCTCGAGGCGAAGGAGAAGATGGAGCAGCGCTGGCAGGAGCAGCAGGAGCTCGCCGGGTACTTCGGGGACGTCGTGCGCGGGATGACGGTACTCAAGTCCTTCAACCGCTCGAAGGATGCGGTGAGGAATCTCGACGAGGTCGGCGACGCGCTTCGCACCACCACCATGGGGACGCTGCGCGTGGCGTTCCTCTCGAGCTTCGCCCTCGAGCTGCTCTCCTCGCTCGCGACCGCGCTCGTCGCGCTGGTGCTCGGACTGCGCCTGCTCAACGGCTCGCTCGCGCTCTCGGTCGCCCTGGCCGTGCTGCTGCTCACCCCCGAGGTGTTCCTCCCGCTTCGCCGGTCGGCGGCGCAGTTCCACGCCTCGGCCGACGGCATCGCCGCGGCGACCGATCTGCTCGCCCGCCTGGACCAGCCCGAACGCGGCGGGGTCCTTCCCGCGCCGGACAGCGCGCCTTCACTGGAGCTGCGTGCGCTCGTCCTGACGCACTCCTCGAGACTGGCCACGTCCCAGACCCCGATCAGCGCGAGCGTGCCCGCGGGCAGTCTCGTCAGCGTCGTCGGCCCGTCGGGATCGGGCAAGTCGACGTTGCTGCGCGTGCTCTGCGGGTTGCGTGATCCCCAGAGCGGCTCGGTGCTCGTCGACGGCGTCGACCTCGCCGCGATCGATCGCGCGTCGTGGCAGCGCAAGGTCGCCTGGATGCCCCAGGATCCGACGCTGCCTGGTCGGACCGTCCGCGAGGTCGTGCAGATGGGTGACACGGGCATCGACGATTCGTCGATCGTGAGGGCCATGGCCCGGGTGGGACTCGAGCTCGACCTGGACCGTTCGCTCGGTGAAGGCTCGGCGGAGCTCTCCGCGGGCCAGCGTCGACGCCTGGCGTTGGTGCGCTGCATCGTGCGTGAACCCCTCGTGCTGGTGCTCGACGAGCCCATGGCCCACCTCGACGCCGAGAGCGCCCGTCTCGTCGCCGAGGCGATCACGCGACTGCCCATGACGCGCATCGTCGCGACGCACCGGCCCATCGCGGCGGACCGGTCGATCTCGCTGGAGCCCGAGGCGGTGGCGCATGTCCGCTAGGGGAGTGGTCGCACGAGCGCTGGCGATGGAGCGCCCGGCCCTTCGACGGGCCCTGTGGTCGGGCCTGCTCGTCACGCTCTCGACCATCGGGCTGAGCGGCACGTCGGCGTGGCTGATCGTGCGGTCGGCCCAGGAGCCGGTGGTACTGTCGCTGACGGTTCCCATGGGGCTCGTGCAGCTCTTCGCGCTTTCCAAGGCCGCCGGACGATACGTCGAGAGGACCCAGACCCACCGTGCGGCACTCGGCGTGATGGGCCACGTCAGGGCGTCGGTGGCGCGCCTGCTCGAACCGCTCGTCCCCGCGGGGCTCGGGCCGCAGAGCGCGGACGTCGTCGATGTCGTGCTGCGCGACGTGGAGCGGGTCCAGGACCTGCTGACCGCGGTGGCGGGCCCGCTGATCACGAGCTTCGCCGCCGGTCTGGTGGCGGTCGTCGTCACGGGGCTCGTCGTCCCGTGGTCGTCACTCGCGTTGCTCGCGGGCCTCTCGCTCTGCGCGGTGGCGCTGCCCCTGCTCGCGGGCCGCCTGGGCGAGCGAAGCGAGAACGAGATTGACGGGGTGCGAAGCCAGATGGTCTCGCTGTTCGACCGCGCCGCCCAGGGCGGCGACGAGTACGTGATGGCCGGCGCGTCAACTTCGTTGGAGGACGAACTCGACGCCCTCGAGATCCGGTTCGACTCGGCGCTTCACCGGCGCACCGCGATGATGGGGGTGATCAGCGGGCTCACGACGCTGGTGTCCGGCCTCTGCGTGGTCGCGGTGGTGGCGATAACCGCGGTGGCGCTTCGCCGGGGCGACCTCGCGCCGGCGCTGCTGGCGGTGCCGGCGTTGCTGAGCGTGACCGCGCTCGAACTGGTCGGTGGGGTGGCTCCCTCGTTGGTGGGCCTTCGAGGCGACCGCGCTGCCCTCTCGAGGCTCGAGGGTCTCGATGACATCGAGCCTCCGGTGAAGGAACCGGAGAGGGAAGGCCTGCTCGACCCGGTCTCGAACGAACTTGCGGCGACGGGGCTCGCGCGAAGCTTCGACGGACAGCGGGTCCTCTCGGGCGTCGAACTGCGCGTGGACGCGGGCGACGTCGTCGTGCTCGAAGGCCCGAGCGGGGGAGGAAAGACGACGCTCGCGCGCCTGCTCGCCAAGTTTCTCGACCCGAGCGGGGGTTCGCTTCGCCTCGGTGCGTCGCCGTACGCGCAGCTCCGCTCGCGCCAGGTTCGCGAGCGCGTCGGCTACGTCGACGACGCCCCGCACGTGTTCGCCACGTCGTTCGCGGGCAACCTGCGCATTGCCAGTCCCCACGCCACCGACGAGGAGCTCGCGGCCGTGATCGAGACCGCGGGGCTCGCGGCGCTCGTCGCGACCATGCCCGAGGGGCTCGCGACGAGCCTCGGCGGGGCGAGCACCGGGCTGTCGGGCGGGGAGCAGCGCCGTCTCGGGGTGGCGCGCGAGCTGCTCCTGCGACGTCCCGTCGCCATCTTCGACGAGCCCACCGAGGGCCTCGACGAGGAGACCGCGGCGAACATGATGGCGTCGATCGTCGAGCACTACCGCGACGCCGCGGTGCTCGTCATCTCGCACCGCGGCGCGGACCACGTGAACGCGACCCGTCGATTCGAGCTGCGCGACGGTTCGCTCGTCGAACCGGGTCGACTCGCCGGTCGCTGAGGTCACGACGACGCGCTACCGCGCGATCCGGGCCGTTCGGGCCGTTCGGGCCGGCGGCGGCGAGTTGCGATAAGGTCGGCATTGCCTCGCGGCAGCGAAGTTGGTGAGATTCCAACGCTGTCCCGCAACTGTAAGTGGCCTTCGTGCGAAGACCATGTAGCCAGGTCGCCTGCTGCGAGGAGATTTGAAAGACAGCTCTCGAGGTAAGGAGCGGTCGTTCGGATATCCATCCGTCGTCCAACCCACTTCGACGGAAAGGAGATATCCATGTTCAAGGCCCCCCGGTTACTGCTCGCGCTCTTCGTGAGTTTCCTGGCACTGCCCCTCGTGAGCGCCTCGACGGCGCGAGCCGCCAGCGCGAAACCCCAGTGCGTCGTCTCGCTCTCGCCCACGGCGACCGAGACGCTCTACGCGATCGGTGCGGGCCCCCAGGTGCAGGCGGTCGACTCCGATTCGGACTTTCCGACCTCGGGCCTGCCGTCAAAGCGGATCAACGCCCTCAATCCGAGCGTCGAAGCGGTCATCGGACTCTGCGCGACCTCGGCGTCGCACCCGTCGACGAAGCCCGACCTGGTGATCATCTCCTACGACGCGAACGACATCAAGGAGAAGCTGACCGGACTCGGCGTGAAGGTCGTCGAGCAGGACGCCCCGACGAACCTCGCCGGCGCGTACGAGGAGATCGCCCAGCTCGGGGCGCTGACGGGCCACGTGACGGCGGCGGACGCCCTGGTCGCGTCGTTGAAGACGACGATCAGGGTCGACATCGCCTCGGTGCCCGCGCACCCGACGAAGAGGGTGACGGTCTACTACGAGCTCGACCCCACGTACTACTCGCTGACCAGCGACACGTTCGTCGGCTCGCTGATGAAGGCCCTCGGAACGGTCAACGTCGCCGACGCCGAGTCGACGAGCGCCGACGCCGGGTACCCCCAGCTGAGCGCCGAGTACATCGCGAGCGCGGATCCGAAGCTCATCTTCCTCGCCGACACCGTGTGCTGCAGGATGACCCCCGCGAAGGTCGCCAAGCGCGCGGGCTTCGCCAAGGTGAGCGCCGTGGCGCACGGTCACGTGGTGAACCTGAACGACGACATCGCCTCGCGCTGGGGGCCCCGACTCGGGACCCTGATGAACGAGCTGACCGCCGGCGTGAAGAGCGTGCTGAGGGACCAGAAGGTCTGGAAGTAGTCGCCCGGTGACGACCAACCCACCGACCGGCCGCCGGGTGGCGATAGTCGCGGCGTTCACCTTGATCGGCCTCGTCGTCGCCATGGTCTGCGGGTTGGTGGTCGGCCCCACGTCGATCGGGACCTGGCGGGTGGTCGGTGACGCGTTCAGCCACGTGGGCATTGGCCACAGCACGCTGAGCGCACTGCAGTCGACGATCGTCTGGCAGCTGCGCGCACCTCGGATGGTGCTCGGTCTGCTCGCCGGCGCGATGCTGTCGGTCGCGGGCGGCACGTACCAGGGCGTCTTTCGCAACCCCCTCGCCGATCCCTACCTGCTCGGCGTCGCCGCTGGCGCCGGGCTCGGGGCGACGTTCGCGATCGTCGGCGCGGGCTCGGGGGTCGCGACGCCGACCTGGACCCCGCTGCTGGCGTTCGTCGGGGCGATGGCGGCGGTCTCGTGCACGTGGCTCATTGGCGGACGCGGCATGCGCTCGAACGCCTCGACCCTGATACTCGCGGGCGTGGCGGTGTCGGCGCTGCTCACGAGCATGCAGACGTTCCTCCAGCAGCAGTCGTCGTCCAACTCGATCGCGCGGGTCTACATATGGCTACTGGGCTCGCTCGCGAGCGCGAGTTGGCACTCGGTGTGGATGGTGCTGCCCTACGTGGCGGCGTGCGCGCTCGTCTGCGTCGCGTCGGGCCGGGCCCTTGACGTGATGAGCGTCGGGGAGGACGAGTCCAGGTCGCTCGGGATCCGGGTGCGCCAGGTCCGCTTCGTCGTCATCGCCGCGTCGTCGCTCGGCACCGCCGCCATCGTCTCGGCGGTGGGGCTCATTGGCTTCGTGGGCATCATCGTGCCGCACATCGTGCGCCTGCTCGTCGGTACCTCGTACCGCCGGATCCTGCCGATCTCGGTCGCGTTCGGCGCGGCGTTCCTCGTGTTCGCCGACACCATCGCGCGCACCGTCATGGCACCGTCGGAACTCCCGCTCGGCGTCGTGACGGCGGTGATCGGGGCGCCGGTGTTCGTCCTGATCCTCAGCCTTCGAAGGTCGATGGTCCGATGAACGCGGTGCAGATCAGCGACCTGACGGTGAAGGCCGGGTCCGCGACGCTGATCTCGGACATCACGCTCGGCATCGAGGCAGGCACCTGGTGCACGATCATCGGACCGAACGGGGCCGGCAAGACCACGCTCGTCGAGACCGTCGCCGGACTGCGGCGCATCGCGAAGGGCTCGGTCACGATCTCGGGCCAGTCGATCGGCTCGCTCAACGAGCGCGAGCGCGCCCGACTGGTCTCGCTCGTGCCCCAGCACCCCGAGGTGCCGAGCGGCATGAGCGTGCGCGACTACGTATCGCTCGGGCGCGTGGCCTACCACGGCCTGCTGCGCCCCCCGAGCGCCGGGGACCGCCGCGTCGTCGACACGGTGCTCGAGCGGCTGTCGCTCAACGAGTTCAGCGGACGCGACGTCGTGACGCTCTCGGGTGGCGAGCGTCAGCGCATGGTGCTCGGTCGCGCGCTCGCCCAGTCGACGATGGTGATCGTGCTCGATGAGCCCATCACCGGCCTCGACCTTCGCCATCAGATGGAGCTCCTGGAGCTGCTGAAGAAGGAGGTGCTCGAGTGCGGGCTCACGGTCGTGGCGACCCTGCACGACCTCACGCTCGCGGGCCAGTTCGCGGACCGTCTGGTCCTGCTCGACAAGGGCAGCATCGTGCTCGACGGCCACGCCCGCGACGTCGTTCGAAGCGCTGAGCTGTCCGAACGCTACGGGATGAATCTCCGGGTGGTGGACGTGGACGGCAGCGACGTGGTCGTGCCCGTTCGTCACTGAGCACCGTGCCCGAGCCATCGACGAGAGAGCCGGACGACGCCAACGGTTACCCTCGGGTACCCACAACGTTCACGTGAACGACACCAAACGTGCTCGCGCGAGGCGAAACGCCAGAAAGTGACAACGTTGCTTTCCAATAGACTTGGCGAAAGCAGCGAAGGGAAAAACGTGCGGCGCACGCGAATCGTAGCCACCATCGGGCCGGCCTCAGACAGCGACGAGGTCCTCTTGGAACTGGTCAAGGCCGGGGTGGACGTCTTTCGCCTCTCCTTCGCCCACGGTGACATCCCGTCATGCATCGAGCGGCTTCGCCGCGTGCGGGCCCTCGCTCCGGACCTGGCGATCATGGTCGACATACCGGGACCCAAGATCCGCGCCGGCTCCTTCGGCACGACCCCGGTCACCCTCACCGTCGGCACCCACATCGAACTTTTCGAGGCCTTCGGCGAGACGTCGACCGCCGAGCGCATCGCCGTCGAGCGCGCGGACATCCTCGCCCAGCTGAAGCCCGGCGACCGCGTCCACATCGGCGACGGCGGCGTCTCGCTGCAAATCGTCACCTCGGGCAAGACCACCAGGGCCGTCGTCACCTCCGGTGGAGCGGTCATGGGCAAGCCCGGACTCTCGCTGCCCTCCTCGATCCTCAACGACCGTCTGCCCACCGAAGACGACCGCGCCCGTCTCGAGGCGCTCCGCTCCGAGCAGTTCGAGATCCTGGCGGTGTCGTTCGTCCGCTCGGCGTTCGACATGGTGTCGGTGCGCACGGTGCTGGCTCGCGACGACGTCATGATGATGGCGAAGATCGAGACGGGCGAGGGTGTCGAGAACCTTGACGAGATCATCGCCGTCGCCGACGCGATCATGGTCGCGCGAGGCGACCTCGGTGTGCGCATGCCATTCGAAGAGGTCCCCCACCTCCAGAAGCTGATCGTGCGCCACGGCATCCGTTACGCGCGCCCGGTCGTCGTGGCGACCCAGATGCTCGAATCCATGACCCACGCCCAGGTGCCCACCCGCGCCGAGGTCACCGACGTCGCCAACGCGGTCCTCGACGGGGCGAGCGCGGTCATGCTGAGCGGCGAGACCGCCATCGGCGACGACCCGGTCGGCACGGTGATCGCCATGGACCGCATCGTGAGCCGCGCCGAGGAGTCGTTCGACTACGCCAAGTGGGGGTCCTCGCTCGGCGTCCAGCAGATCGTCGGCACCGGCACCCAGTCGACGCGCATCACCGCCGCGATCACCGGCGCCGCGTGGCGTGCGGCGATGGAGGAGAAGGCCGTTGCCATCGTCGCCTGCACCCGTTCGGGCATGACCGCGCGCGCCATCTCGCGTTTTCGCCCGCCGATGCCGATCATCGCGATCACCCCGAGCGAGTCGACCGCGCGCCAGTTGAAGAGTTCCTGGGGCGTCCAGGAGGTCTTCATGTCGCCTTCGTCGGACATCGACGAGCTCTGCGACTTCGCGATCGCCAAGATCAAGGAGGCGGGCATCGCCCAGTCGGGCGACGCCGTCGTGATCATGGCCGGTTCGCAGTCCGGCGGCACGGCGATCACCGACACCGTTCGAATGGTCATCGTTTCGTAACTCGAACGCTGCTGCCGGCAGGCGAGTACGCGCAGTGCGCCGCCACGGACCGCATCGCTCGGGTCGAGCTCGCTGCGCGTGGCACCTCGGCTGAGTGCGACTTCGAGTCGGATCGGGAGAGTGGAGCGCTCCGCGCAGGGAACCAGCCTGCGTACCCGGCTTCGTAGACCAAGGTTCCCTTCGCTGGATCAAAGGGTGCCGAACAGCCTGTCGAAGCTCCTACTGACGGTCGCTTGGATTCCTGGGCTCCGCGGTCGATTCCGAACCCTCTGCTCGCGTCGACGCCAACGTCCTAACTCACCTCGGCCGATTGTGCCCGCAACAGGGCGCCGACGCCGCCTGGGGTGGGAGGCGGCGATGGGACCGTGGTGGCGACTGCAAAGTGGATGAAGGCGTTGGGCCAGTCCTGCCACTGGTTCTCGGACGCGACGGGGTAGATCCGGACCCAGTCGTAGCCGTCGGCACCGACCATGTGCTGCTGGGAGATGAGGATGTAGCTGTCGTTTGGCCCCACCGCCTCCACGATCGCCACGTGCCCGGAAGGACCCATGCCCGCCGAGCCCCCGTACCAGTCGGCGACAGCCCCGACGGCCGGCGTTTGGTCGACCAGCACACCGTGCGCGGCGGCGTTGGTGGCCCACTGGCCGGCGTTGCCGAGGAGGTACGACGGCGTGCCCACCCCGAAAACGGTGGACTCCACATAGGCGACGTAGTTGGTGCAGTTGTTGCCCGCGTACATCCGCCAGTAGGACGTCGAGCTGTGCGCTGCGTACGCATGGTTGGAAAAGGGAAGCATGCTGCACGTCGCGTAGCCGGTGCACAGTGCCGAACTGGGGGTGGCGGCTGAGGCCGACCTCACCGGCGCGACACTCCAGGCGACCACGAGGACGACCGCCGCCAGGGCGAGCGCCCAGAGCCGTCTTAGGGTCGAGAGCCGCCGTCGCGCCACGCGGTGGCTGGTGCTCACGTCAAAGACCCCGTGCCGTGCCGAAACGGCGGGGAGTGTTCATCGCCAAAACGACCCCGCCCACTTGGACCATTCGCGGATTGAACGCCTCATGATGTCTCCTTCCGACTGGGATCACGGAGCAAGTTCGCTCATCTTGGCTACCACAAGCACCCCCCGGAGCGCCAAAAGTGACGGGTCGCACGTCAGAAAGTACTTTTGACAAGGGATAATAATGAAGGGCGCCTTGTCCGACTTCTCCAGGGTCTCGGCCGCTCGAGGGCGAGGAGCTTTGGGAGGAATCTCGCCGACGGGCACCTCTGACACTTGCGTCAACGCCCGGGACGCTCTCGTATCCACGACGGTCGATGGCAGCGCCGACGCCACCGCCAGCCGCCTCACGCGATGACGGTGTGGCCTTCGCGTCAGGGCCCGTGGGATCCGAGAAAGGTAGATTGTCTGCAACTGGCGAGAGACCCTCGTCGATGACAATTCGTCTAAGGGGCCAGTGCAATGTCGGAATTCCAGACGCAGTCTTCCGAGTTCTCCGAGTCGGGCGGCTGATTACCGGTGGTGTCGGCAGCGACCCTGGGCCGAAGAATCCTCGCCCTCGTGCTGAGTTGGGTCTGCGTTGCACTGATCCTTGTCGGGGGCATCCTGCAGACGACCGAGGGACTTGTCGGAACGCCGCAGCGCTTCGCCGCCACCGTGATCGCGACCGCTTCGACGCCCAGCGTCGAGCGGTCCCTGGCGACGTCGGCGGTGAACGAGGTCGCCGCGAATTCCGACTTGGCCATCCGTCAGGCCGTCCAGCAGCATCGCGGTCTCCTGGAAGCGGCTTTCGTGCGCACGATGAATAGCGCGAAGGTTCGTGCCGAGGCCCGTGCGGTTGCGGCGCGACTGTACCGAGTGGCCTCCAATAGCCAAGCTCAGGCCGTCAACCTTCGGCCTCTCATCGTCCAGTTCACGTCGGCGTTGCATGATGCCGATCCCCGGGTGCCGACGACGCCCGCGGGGATGGCGCCCCAGATCGAGGTGAGAGCGAAGGGGCTCAAGACCGTGGGGAGTATCTCGCGGTCGTTGGGCACGATCGCGTGGCTGGGCCTCCTCGTGGGCTTGCTGGGAGCCGTGCTTGTTGCGCGATTCCTCATTCGGGGCCACCGCAAGCAACTCTGGTCGGTGGGCACCATCATCGGCGAGCCGGCCGTCGGACTGCTGGTCATCGCCGAACTTGGCCGTCACGCCACCTCCGTGATCCACCTCGGCAGCAACACTGGCCGTCTCCTCGTCGGCAGCCTTGTGTCGCGTATCTCCGGGGCACTCGCCGGAGCGGCGCTCCTACTGCTCGTGTTGGATCTGGCGATCCTGCTCCTTTGGCACTCACTCACGGTGTTTCGACGGCGTCATGGCGCGACACCCGCCGCAATCCCAAGGCGGTTCCCGTAGCGGGCTGCCTGTCCCTGGACTGGACGCCGTGCGAACCGTTGTTTTCAACTTCGGAGCACCGGCGTCTGCGAGAACTCAACGTAGTCGAGTCACCAGCGCTCGGTTAGGGGTGTGTCACATCTGCCAACGACACCAGAACCGAGCAAGTAACCAATCGCCAATGTGAGGAGGCATTCCTAATGGGCCTGGCCGCTTGGTGCCGCCGGCGAGACTCGAACCCGCAACCTCTACCTTCGGAGGGTAGCGCTCTATCCAATTGAGCTACGGCAGCTTGCGTGACCAGCCTACCGGACAAGGTGGCTGCTCCAACTTCGGTGAGGCTGCCCAACTTCTAGTGTGAATGCATGGGTGTTGAACCGATCGTCGCGTCATTGCTGCCAGACACTGCCACCATGAGCGAGCGCGACGTGACGATTGGCGGCGTCTCGCTGCGCGATCTCGCCGCGACCTACGGCACGCCCCTGTTCGTCTACGACGAGGCCACGCTGCGTTCGCGCTGTCGCGAGGCGGCGAGCGTCTTCGACGACGGCGTCGCGTTCGCGTCCAAGTCGTTCCTCTGCGGGGCCATGGCGCGCCTGGCCTTCGAGGAGGGCCTCTGCATCGACGTGGCGACCGGTGGCGAGCTCGATATCGTGCTGCGCTCCGGCGTTCCCGCCAGCCGCGTGATCGTGCACGGCAACAACAAGTCCCACGACGAGCTCGAGCGCGCCCTCAGCGCGCGCGTGCATCGCGTCGTGGTCGACAACTTCGACGAGATCGAGCGACTCCGCGCCCTGGTCTCGCCGAGCGCTCCGCTCGACTGCCTCGTGCGCGTCACCCCGGGGGTGGAGGCGCACACGCACGAGTTCGTGCGCACCGGCCACGAGGACACCAAGTTTGGCTTCTCGGTGGCGACCGGTGACGCCCGCAAGGCGATCTCGTTCCTGCGCGAGATCCCCGGGGTCACGCTGCACGGCGTGCACGCGCACATCGGCTCGCAGATCTTCGAGGTCGGGGGCTTTCGAGAGACGATGGCGATCCTCACCGACTTCACCAGGGGGGACGACTTCGACGAGCTCTGCATCGGCGGGGGGCTCGGGGTCGCCTACGTCGCCGAGGAGAGCGCGCCGTCGCTCAGCGAGTGGGGAACAGCCATCCGCGCCGCCGCCAAGGACGTCGGCCTCGCGTCGAAGGTCCGCCTCATCGCCGAGCCCGGCCGGGCGATCGTCGCCCAGGCGGGGGTGACGCTCTACCGCGTGGGGGCGCTCAAGCCCGTCACCGAGCGCACCTACATGGCCGTCGACGGCGGCATGAGCGACAACCCGCGCCCCGTCCTCTACGGGTCGGGCTACGAGGCCTTCGACGTCGACCACCCCCTCGCCGCGCGTCCCCAGCGGGTGCGCCTTGTCGGCAAGCACTGCGAGAGCGGCGACGTCCTCGTCGACGAGGCGTGGCTGCCCCGCGAGACCGGCGTGGGCAGCGTCATCGCGACCCCGGTGACCGGCGCCTACGGCTACTCGATGGCCTCGAACTACAACCGGGTGCCGCGCCCCGCGGTCGTCTTCGTGGCCGACGGTTCCGCGCGAGAGGTGCTGCGCCGAGAGACCTTCGACGACCTCGCGCGCCTCGAGGTGTGAGGATTCCACCAGCCTGATTGCGGTTAGCCTTATTCAATGAACACGCCGAAGATCCGCGTCGGAGTAATAGGGGCCGGTTTCGTCGGAGCGGCGCTCATCGACCTGCTGAGCGACGAATCCCGCCACGTCGCCCTGCTCGACGCGGCGACCGCCAACCTCGAAGTCGTGGGCGTGGCGGTGCGTGACGCCAGCAAGCCCCGCGCGGGGATCGACGCCGCGCTGCTCACCGGCGACGCGCTGGCGCTCGCCAACCGCGAGGACATCGACATCCTGGTCGAGCTCGCCGGCGGCGTCGAGCCGGCGCGCGCCTACATCGAGGCGGCCCTGCGACGCGGGGTCTCGGTCGTCACCGCGAACAAGGCGCTGATGGCCCAGTGCGGCACCGAACTGAGCCGGATCGCCCACGAGAACGGCGCGGACCTCTGCTACGAGGCCGCCGTCGGCGGCGGCATCCCGATCCTTCGCGCGCTTCGCACGTCGCTCGCCGGCGAGCGGATCGAGCGCGTGATGGGCATCGTGAACGGGACGACGAATTTCATCCTCTCGAAGATGACCAGCGAAGGAAGCGACTACGCCGTCGCGCTGGAAGAAGCCCAGGAGCTCGGCTACGCCGAAGCCGACCCCAGCGCCGACGTCGAGGCCTTCGACGCCGCCGCGAAGGTGCAGATCCTCTCGTCGCTGGCCTTCGGCACCGAACTGAACGGCGAGGAGATCTCGCGCGAGGGCATCACCGGCGTTCGCTCGGTCGACGTCGACTTCGCGCGCCGCGCGGGCTACGTGATCAAACTGCTCGGCGTCGCCGAGCGCGTGGGCGAACACGGCATCTCGCGCCGGGCTCATCCGGCGATGGTGCCCGTCGAGCACCCGCTGGCGTCGGTGCACGGCGCCATGAACGCGGTGTTCGTCGAGGGCGCCAAGAGCGGGCCCCTCATGTGGCTGGGCCAGGGCGCGGGCGGCGAGCCCACGGCGACGGCCGTGCTCGGCGACGTGCTGCACGCCGCGCGCAACCGCGTGAGCGGGCGCCACGACGTGCCATTCAGCGTCGACGACCGCCTGCAGAGCGTGCCCGCGGGCGACATCGCGAGCGTCTTCTACATCAGCCTCGACGTGCTGGACGAGCCCGGCGTGCTCGCGAGCGTCGCGAGCATCTTCGGGTCGCACGGCGTCTCGATCCAGTCCATGGAGCAGTCCGGTTTCGGCGACGAGGCCCGCCTGTCGTTCGTCACCCACTCGGCCGTGACCAGGAACGTCAACGACACCATCGACGAGCTGGCCAAGCTGGAGTCGGTCGACTCGGTGGGCGCCTGCTTTCGCGTGATCGGTGGGGGTGCCTGATGGTCGGCTGGAATGGTCTGATAAGGGAATACGCGCAGTGGTTCGACCTCGAAGGGGTCGACGAGGTCGTCACCCTGCAAGAGGGCAACACGCCGCTGCTCTACGCCGATCGGCTCTCGGAGCGTCTCGAGGCGGATGTCTGGCTGAAGTTCGAGGGGCTCAACCCGTCGGGATCGTTCAAGGACCGCGGCATGACGATGGCCATCACCAAGGCCAAGGCCCACGGCGCCAAGACCGTGATCTGCGGCTCGACGGGCAACACGTCCGCCGCCGCCGCCGCCTACGCCGCCAAGGCCGGCATGGACTGCGTCGTACTGGTCCCCGAGGGCAAGATCGCGATGGGCAAGCTCGCACAGGCGATCGTCTACGGGGCCCAGGTCATCCAGATCCGGGGCAACTTCGACCAGGCGCTCAACCTCGCGCGCGAGCTCACCCAGCACCTGCCGATCACCATCGTGAACTCGATCAACCCCGACCGCATCGAGGGCCAGAAGACCGGCGCCTTCGAGATCGTCGACGTGCTCGGCAAGGCGCCCGACATCCTGTCGATCCCGGTCGGCAACGCCGGGAACATCACCGCCTACTGGCGAGGCTTCACGCAGTACCACTTCGCCGGCAACGCGAAGACCCTGCCGAAGATGTGGGGCTTCCAGGCCGCGGGGGCGGCCCCCATCGTGCTCGGCCACCCGGTCGCCAATCCCGAAACGATCGCGACCGCCATCCGCATCGGCAACCCGGCGAGCTGGGTGCCCGCGCTCGAGGTCATCCACGAGTCGCTGGGCGACATCCGCGCCGTCACCGACGACGAGATCTTGGACGCCTACCGGTACGTCGCGCGCTACGAGTCCATCTTCTGCGAGCCGGCCTCGGCGGCGTCGGTGGCGGGGATCTTGAAGTTCGGCGTCCCCAAGGGCTCGACCGTGGTCTGCGTGCTGACGGGCAACGGCCTGAAGGATCCCGACACGGCCGTCGGCACGAGCGCCACGCCCGTCGTGGTGGACGCCACGCTGAAGGCCCTGCTCGGCGAGCTTTCCTAAGCCACGCGCCGGTGCTTGCGCTGGCTCGAACGTCGGCTACACTTCTAATTGTCGTACGCGTCCGGCCTCTCGCCGACGTGCGGAACTCTTCCTAATTCGACATCTCTTGTTTTTCTTCTCCGTTCTGCTGGAACATCTGCGAGCGGCGAGAAAGGAACACCAATGGCTGCAAAGCCCACCCCAGACCGTTCAGATCTTGAGTCGAAGACTCGCGAGGATCTCCAAACCATCGCCAAGGTGAAGGGCGTGGAAGTCTCCGCGCGCGCCAGCAAGGCGGCACTGATCCAATCAATCATGGGCGGCGTCCCCTCCAAGCCCATCGCTTCGGCGCCCTCGAGCGAGGCCCCGAGCACGCGGGCGGTCCGTTCACGTCGCACGGTGGCGACCCCCGAGGACGACTTCGACGCCCTCCTCGGCGAGTTCGTCCAGGACGCCAAGTCGAGCCCCAATGGCGACTCCTCGATCGTCAGCGCCCCCGCGCCGGCCGAGACCGCGCCCGCTTCCAACGAAGCCCCCTTCGAGCGCCAAGCCCCCCAGGGCCGTCAGGGCAACCAGAACAACCAGGGCAAGCAGGACAACCAGGGCAACCAGGGCAACCAGACCCGCGAGCGTCAGCCGCGCGACTTCTCGAACGAGCCCGGCGGGCGCAACCGTCGCAACCGTCGCAATCGCACCACCGGACGCGAGCGCTTCGGCGGCGAGGCGATGCCCAACGCCGACCAGCCCTACGCGGGCGAGCTCGTCGAGGTGGAGGGTCTGCTCGACCTTCGTGACGACGGCTACGGCTTCTTGCGCACCAAGGGCTTCCACCCCTCGCCCAACGACGTCTACGTCTCGATCAACCAGGTCCGCCGCTACCACCTTCGAAAGGGCGACGCCATCGTCGGAGGATTCCGACCGGCGGCCTCGAACGAGAAGTACCCCGCGCTGCTGCGCGTCGACAGCGTCGCCGGCGTCGACCCCGAGGTCGCCCGCCTGCGCCCGCGCTTCGAGGACCTGACCCCGCTGTTCCCCGACGAGAAGCTGAAGATGGAGACGCCCGAGGGCAAGTCCGACCTCACGCCTCGCATCGTGGACCTGCTCGCGCCCATCGGCAAGGGCCAGCGCGGGCTCATCGTGTCGCCGCCCAAGGCCGGCAAGACCACCGTCATGAAGCAGATCGCCCAGTCGATCGAGGAGAACAACCCCGACGTGCACCTGATGGTGCTGCTCGTCGACGAGCGCCCCGAGGAAGTCACCGACATGCGAAGGAGCGTGCGCGGTGAAGTGATCGCCTCGACCTTCGACCGTCCCGCCGAGGAGCACACCCACGTCGCCGAACTCTGCATCGAGCGCGCCAAGCGCCTCGTCGAGCAGGGACGCGACGTCGTCATCATCCTCGACGGCATCACCCGTCTGGCGCGCGCGTACAACCTCGCGGCCCCGGCGACCGGGCGCATCATGTCCGGTGGTGTCGACTCGGGCGCCCTCTACCCGCCGAAGAAGTTCTTCGGCGCCGCGCGCAACATCGAAGAAGGCGGCTCGCTCACCATCCTCGCGAGCGCGCTCGTCGAGACCGGGTCCAAGATGGACGAGGTCATCTTCGAGGAGTTCAAGGGAACCGGCAACATGGAGCTCAAGCTCGACCGCCGGCTCGCCGAGCGCCGCCTGTACCCGGCGATCGACGTGAACGGGTCGTCGACCCGCCACGAGGAGTTGCTCTTCAGCCGCGACGCCCTGCCCCAGGTGTGGAAGCTGCGCCGCGTGCTGAACGGGCTCGCCTCCGAGGGCCGCGAGGCCGCCGGACTCGAGCTTTTGATCGACAAACTCAAGTCCACGCGCAGCAATGACGAGTTCCTGGCCGAGATTGCCCGGGGCCCCGCTCCGACCAGCTGATTTTCCTGTAAACTTGTCCTTCGCAACAAGGAGCACTCATGAAGCCAGACATTCACCCCAAGTACGGCGAAGCGACCGTCACCTGCTCGTGCGGGAACACCTTCACGACCGAGTCGACCAAGGCCGTCATGACCGTTGAGCTCTGCAACGAGTGCCACCCGTTCTTCACCGGCAAGCAGAAGCTGGTCGACACCGGTGGACGCGTCGAGCGCTTCCAGCGTCGCTACGCGCAAAAGACCAACAAGGCGCGCGCTCCCAAGGCGTAAGCCCCCGAGCGCCCACCACACTTCGTGCGCTCCATTGACGAGACCCTGAAGGCTCTTCAGGACGAACTGCACTCCGTCGAGGCGGCCCTCGCCGAACCCGACGTCGCGAGCGACCTCACGCGCCTGCGCGACCTCTCGCGACGCCACAAGGAACTCGCCGAGATCAACAACGCCTGGCAGGAGCTGAAGGCCGCCCAGGAGGACCTCGCCACCGCGAAGGAGATGTTCAACGAGACGAGCGGCGACGACCGCGAGCAGTGGCGCGAGGAGACGAGCAGCGCCGAGGCGCTGCTGGCCGACCTCGAGATGAAGCTCGAGACGCTGCTGCTGCCGCGCGACCCCAACGAGGGGCGCAACGTCATCCTCGAGATCCGCGGCGCCGAGGGCGGGGAAGAGGCGAACCTCTTCGCGAGCGACCTCGCCGAGATGTACCGGCGCTACGCGGCGCTGCGCGGCTGGAAGCTCGAGGTCGTCGAAGAGCGCCCGAGCGAGCAGGGCGGGCTCGACGAGGCGACCTACCTCATCAAGGGCGAGGACGCCTGGGCCCGCCTTGAGCACGAGGCCGGCGTGCACCGCGTCCAGCGCGTCCCCACGACCGAGGCGAAGGGCCGCGTGCATACGTCCTCGGCGACGGTGTCGGTGCTGCCCGAGGCCGAGGAAGTTGACGTCGCGATCGATCCCAGCGACCTGAAGATCGACGTCTACCGTTCGTCGGGTCCCGGGGGCCAGAGCGTCAACACGACCGACTCGGCCGTTCGCATCACCCACCTGCCGACCGGCATCGTGGTGTCGATGCAGGACGAGAAGAGCCAGATCCAGAACCGCGCCAAGGCGCTCATCGTCCTTCGCTCGCGCCTGCTGAAGGCCGCCCAGGACGCCCAGGCCAACGAGCTCGGTGACCTCAAGCGCTCCCAGCTCGGCAGCGGCGGACGCAGCGAGAAGATCCGCACGTACAACTTCAAAGAGAACCGCGTCACCGACCACCGGATCAACATGACGACCTACACCCTCGACGCCGTGCTCAACGGTTACCTCGACGCGTACGTCGACGCGTTGCTGGCCGACAAGCGCGCCCGCCAATTGGCCGAGAGTGACGGACGTTAACAGCGACCTCGTCGCCGAGCTCGTCGCGTGGGGCATCGACCGGCGCGAAGCTCGCTGGCTGGTGGAGGAGTTCGTCCTCGGGGCAGACCCCGACACCGTTCCCGCCCTGAAGGCCGCCGCCGCGCGCCGCCTGGACGGCGAACCCCTGCAGTACATCATCGGGCACTGGCCCTTTCGCTCCCTCGACCTCGACGTCGATCCCCGGGTCCTGATCCCGAGGCCCGAGACCGAGGAGCTGGTCGGGGTCGCGATGGTCGAGCTCGCACGATGGGGCGTGGCCGCCCCGACGATCATGGACCTGGGCTGCGGCTCGGGCGCCATAGGCCTCGCGCTGCTCGACGAACTGCGCGCTCGCGGGGTCGCCGCCACGCTCGTCGCGGTCGACGAGTCCGAGGACGCGCTCGCGCTGGCGCGCCGCAACGCGCTGAAGCACCACCTGCACGCGGTCTCCTTCGTGCGCTCTTCGTGGTTCGACGACGTGGACCCGTCGCTGCGCGGACACATCGACCTGATCGTGGCGAATCCGCCCTACGTGGGCGACGAGGAGTTCGCCGACCTCGATGCGGTCCTGCGTTACGAGCCCCGGGGCGCGATCGTCGCGCCCGACGCGAACGGCGTGGCCGGCTTCGCCGACCTCTCGATCATCATCGGCGAAGCCCCGCGGTGGCTGACCGATGACGGCGTGCTGATCTGCGAGCACGCGAACACGCACCGCGAGGCGGTCCTCGACGCCGCGCGCGCAGCGGGGTTCGCGGACGCCGAGGACGTCGACGACCTCGCCGGTCATCCGCGGATACTCGTGGCGAGGCGCGCGTGACCGACGTCGTCAACGAGGACGCTGCCGTGGCGCTGCTCGCGGCGGGCAAGGTGGTGGCCGTGCCGACCGACACCGTCTACGGGGTCGGCGCCTCGTTGGCGCATCCGGCGGCGGTCGAGGCCCTCTTCGCGCTGAAACGGCGGCCGGGGTCCGTGGCGCTGCCGATCCTCGTCGCGTCCATCGAGCAGATCGAGGCCCTCGGCGTTTCGTGGCCCGAGAGGGCCCGCCAGCTCGCGTCGTCGTTCTGGCCCGGAGCGCTCACCATCGTGGTGCCGGTTCCCCCGGGGCTCGCGAGCGTGGTCGGCGGCTCGTCGCAGACCGCCGGCTTTCGAATCCCGAACGATGCGCAGCTGCGCGGCGTGCTCGCTCGCAGCGGCGCCCTCGCCGTGACGAGCGCCAACGAGCACGGCGGGCCGCCCTGTCAGAGCGCCGCGCAGGTGCGCAGCGCCTTCGCCGGCCACGACGGGCTCGCCGGCGTCGTCGACGGCGGGACGCGCAACGGGCGGGTGTCGACGGTGGTGGAGATCAGCGGTTCCACGTGGCGAATCCTGCGCGAAGGTGCGGTCGCCACGCCGGAGATCGCCGCGGTGCTCGAGCGCGGCGCAGCCACGGCGGGTTGACGAGGTCGCTCGGGCCGAGGATGCCGATTCTCGAGTCCGACGGTCCGAGACCGTAGGTTGTGGACGTGGGTTGACCACGATTGAGGCCAGCGGGAGGACGCGACGTGTTGCACGATATTGCTCCCCCGATTGCAGCGGTCATGAGGCGTTTGGAGCTGATCGACGCGAGGGACCGCACCGATGGCACGCCGAGGATGGAGCGTCTGCGCCAGATCCCTCGAGAGACCGGCGAGTTCCTTGCGCTGATGGCGTCGTCGGCGCCGGACGGCCGGTGGCTGGAGATCGGCACGAGTGCCGGCTACTCGACCCTGTGGCTTGCCCTGGCGGCCCGTGAGCGTTCGCGCACCGTCACCACCTACGAGGTGCTCGCCGCCAAGGCGGCACTGGCGCGCGAGACCTTCCGCGACGCGCAGGTCGAGGACGTCGTCACGCTGGTCGAAGGGGACTTCCTCGCGGAGGCCTCGAACCTCGAGGGCATCGCGTTCTGCTTCCTCGACGCGGAGAAGGAGGTCTACGGGGCCTGCTACGACGTCGTCGTCCCTCGCCTCGTCTCCGGGGGCTGGCTGGTCGCCGACAACGCCATCAACCACCGCGAGACGCTGCAGCCGATGATCGACGTCGCGCTCGGCGATCCCCGGGTCGACGCGCTGGTCGTTCCCATCGGCAAGGGCGAGTTGGTCTGTCGAAAGCTCTGAGGCTTGGCGGCTGCTGCCTGGACGGCGGCCCGGCCGCAGCGCGCACGCCGCGACCGCGACCGCGACCCGCCAGCGTCACGCGACGCTCAGTCAGTCAACGCCGTCGGGAAGCCGCTGCACCCACGAGGCCTTGCGCTTCTCCAGGAATGCGGTCATTCCTTCGCGAGCCTCGTCGCTCGCGAACAGGGCCGCCGAGAGCTTGGTGGTCCAGGCGAACGCTTCGTCGATCGGCATCGACGGCACCTTCCTCGTCAGGCTCTTCGCGGCGGCGATGGCGTTGGGTTCGCCGGCGAGCAGGTCGTTGACGACCGAGGCGATCTCGTTGTCGATCTCGTCGCCCGCGACAGCCTGATTGATGAGACCCATCCTGACGGCTTCGCCGGCGGGGAAGCGGTTGCCCCGCAGGAACGCGGACCGGGCGTCGCCGAGGCGCATCTTGGGCAGGCACACCACCGAGATCATGGCGGGCGCGACGCCGACGCGGACCTCGGTGAAGCCGAACAGCGCCGTGTCGAGGGCGACCGAGACGTCCAGCACCGCCGCGAGCCCGACGCCTCCGGCGACGCAGTGCCCGAGTATCCGCCCGACGAAGGGCAGTGGCGACTGGCTGATCCTCTGGAAGAGCTCGCTCAGTTCGATCGTTCGCGTGGTCTCGCCCGGGGGGGCCTGCGAGGAGCGTTCAGCGAGATTGGCACCCGCGCAGAAGACCCCTCCGCGGTTGGTCAGCACCACGACGCGCACGTCGGGGTCACGCTCGGCGAGATCGATGGCGTCGACGAGCTCGGTGAGGAGCTGGCGGCTCAACGCGTTGCGGCGCTCCTCATCGGCGAGGGTGAGGGTCATCACGCTGTTCGCGATCTCGACGTCGACCAGACCCATCACGACCCCTTCGGCTGGGGCCCCGTCGTCGGTCCTCCGGCGAACGCCTGGGCTCGGACCAGCCAGTGCCGGCCCAGTTCGCCGGTTCGAAGCGAGGTGTCGTCGACGTGGCGACGCTGGGTGACGACGAGACAGAACTCCTCGGCGGAGCCCTGGACGATCTCGGGCGCGTTCTCCGGTCCCCAGACCCAGAGATGGCCGGAGGGACTCAGGAGCTCGAGCCGGATCTCGCCCGCGGGCGGCTTCTCGCCGCGCACCGTGTAGGACCACTTCCTCGTGATGAACCCGAGCTGGGCGATGTGGCGCAGCCGGTCGGTGGGGCGGCGCCTCACGCCGAGCGCGTCGGCGACGTCGGCGCCGTGCGCCCACGCCTCCATGAGCCGCGCGGTGAGGAACGACTTCGCCCCCATCGACGGCCCGTACCAGGCGACACGGGTGTCGTCGTGCAGCGTCGCCGCGGCCGAGGCGAGCGCGGCGCGTCCCTGCCTCCAGGTCTCGAGCCGACGCGCCGGCGTCAGCTTGCGGAAGTCGCCGAGGGTGTACTCGTCGACGCCGACGCCGACCGCGCCCTCGTAGAGGTCCTGCACCCCCGCGCGAAAGGCGTCGGGATCGAGTATCGCCTCGGTGGCGGCGGCGTCGAAGAAGGCGAGGTGGCCGATCTGGTCGGTGATGTTCCATCCGGGGCTCGGGGTCGCGAGCGACCACTGGGCCTCGCTCAGGTTCGCGACGAGGTCGTCGAGCGACCGCTGCTCGGCGACGAGGTCGGCGCGCACGTCGTCGAGCTCGCTCACGAGAGCTCCAGGAGCGACTCGGGCATCTCGACGACCCGGCTGCGCAGCCACTCGCCGAGGCCCTTGGCCTGGGCGTCCTGACGCGTGGAGGCGGCGACCCCCTCTTCGAGCAGGTCGTGGATGACGAAGTTGAGCGAGCGAAGCGCCGGCAGCCGGTAGCGGTCTATCGCGAGCGGCGCGGTCTCGGGCAGCAGCCGGCGAAGCACCCCGACGCTCAAGAAACCGTCGAGCCAGGCCCACGCCTCGTCGCTGCGCGCGAAGATCCCGACGTTGGCGTTGCCGCCCTTGTCGCCCGAGCGCGCGCCGAAGAGCAGACCAAGGGGCACCGGGGTCGTCGGGCCAGCGGGTGGCGCCACCTCGGGCCCGGGTTCGGGCGTGACGTCGACCTCGCCGCGGGGGGCGACCGAGTCGACGACGGTCTTCTCTCCGCCGAGGACCGTCACGTACTGGGGGACCAGCTCGGCGGGGACGACGGCGGGGCGGTAGACGCCGAACGGGGACCCCGCTGACGGGCTTCCCCCGACCATGAAGAACCCGGGAACCGTGGCGAGGGCGATCTCCACGGCGGCGTCGGCGAGGGCGCGCCCCACCTTTCGCTCGTCGTGGTCCTTCAACGAGATGCGCCACAGCGCCACCGCCTCCTCGTTGGTCGGCGGGTCGGGCTTGTCGGTGCGGATGAGTCGGGTCGTCACGCTCTCGAAGTCCTCGGGGTCGAACGGGCACGCCGCCCAGAACGCGTCCTCGACGAGCCGGGCCTTCTTCTCGATGTCGAGTCCCGTGAGGGCCACGTTGAGGTCCTTGCGGTAGCCGCCGATCTCGTTCATGGCGACCTTCAGGGTCGCGGGCGGGGGTTCACCCTTGGTGGCGTGGATGCGCACGCGGTCGCGGTCGACCTGCTCGAGGCGGATCGTGTCGAAGCGCGCCGAGACGTCCGGTCCGAGGTAGGTGGGACTCGCGATCTCGTAGAGCAGCTGGGAGGTGACGGTGCCGATCGAGACCTCGCCGCCGGTGCCGTCGTGCTTGCCAACGATCGACGACCCGTCCCCGGCGATCTCCACCCAGGGGAAGCCCACGCGCGTCATGCCCGGCACCTCGGTGAAGAACGAGTAGTTGCCGCCGGTGACCTGCGCGCCGCACTCGATGACGTGGCCCGCCACCACGGCGCCCGCGAGCGCGTCCCAGTCGTCGCGCGACCAGCCGTGGTGCCAGGCCGCTGGCCCGCACACGACCGCGGCGTCGGTGACGCGGCCGGTGATGACGATGTCCGCGCCCATCGCGAGCGCCTCGACGATCCCGAAGCAGCCCAGGTACGCGTTGGCGGTGATGAAGCGCGAGACGTCGCCCACGGGCTCGCCGGTCTCGAAGTGCGCGAGGTCGACGCCCGCCGCCTGGAGTTCGCCCAGACGGGGCAGCAGGTCGTCGCCGTTGACGTAGGCGATGGTGGGGTTGAGGCCGAGCTTTGCCGCCACCTGGGCGACGGCGTCGGCGCAGTGCTCGGGGTCGAGCCCGCCGGCGTTCGACACGACCTTGATGCCCTTGTCGAGGCAGGTCCCCATGACCTGGTCCATCTGGGCCACGAAGCTGCGCGCGTAGCCGCCGCCGGGATGCTTCGCCTGGGTCCTCGCGAGTATCAGCATCGTGAGCTCGGCGAGCCAGTCGCCCGTGAGCACGTCGATCGGGCCGCCCTCGACCATCTCCCTCGCGGCGGACAGCCGGTCGCCGTAGAAACCCGAGCAGTTGGCGATGCGAATCGGCTTGGCCATGATCAGTCCCCGTCCTTGTCGGCGTCGTCCTCGATCGTCAGCAGCGCCGCGCCGCCCTCGACCTGCTGGGCCGACGTCACGAGGACCTGGGTCACGACGCCGGTCGAAGGGGCGGTGATGACGTGCTCCATCTTCATCGCCTCCATGACCACGAGGGTGTCGCCCGCCTGGACGTGCTGCCCCTCGCTCACGCGCACGTCGATGATCAGTCCCGGCATCGGTGCGTTGAGCCCGCCGTGCGCGGCCTCGACGCCCGGCACGGCGAAGCGCGGGACGATCTCGAATCTCGCGGTGCCCCGCGACGCCTGGACGAAGAGGACGTCACCGGTGCGCGTGACGCGCGCGGTCGCCCTTCGACCATTGACCTCGGCGTCGATGTCGTACTCGCTCCAGCGAAGCACCCGGGCGCTGCCCTCGTCGCCGACGCTGAACGAGCCGTCGCGGCGCGAACGGTAGATGACCTCGACGGGCTCGTCATTCCAGCGAAAACTCACCCGCTGGCGGGGAAGACGCGCGTTTCGCCAGCCGCTCGGCACGTGTTGCAGGACCGGTGTCGTTGCGCGGTTCGCGCCCTGCAGCCACAGTGCGCCCGCGGTCGTGGCCCACGTCAGCTCGTCGCGGCTCAGCTCCAGGGTGCGCGCGGGCTCGTAACGCTCGATGAAGCTCGTCGTGGTGTCGCCCGCGAGGAACCCCTCGTGGCGAAGGGTCGCGGCGAGGAAGTCACGGTTCGTGGCGACGCCTCCGAGATGGAGCCGCTCGAGTGCGAGGGCCAGCTTCGAGGCGGCCTCGGCGCGCGTGGGCGCGTGAGCGATCACCTTCGCGAGCAGCGGATCGAAGCTGACCGAGACGACCGAACCCCGCTCGACGCCGGACTCCCAGCGCACCCATGGTTCGCCCGCCGGATCGAACGCGACCAGGGTGCCCGTCGCAGGCAGGAACCCCGCGCCCGGGTCCTCGGCGCAGAGGCGGGCCTCGATGGCCCAGCCGTCGAACTCGACGTCGTCCTGGTCGTAGCCGAGCTCCTCGCCCGCCGCGATGCGCAGCTGCTCGCGCACGAGATCGATCCCCGTGACCTCCTCGGTGACCGGGTGCTCGACCTGCAGGCGGGTGTTGACCTCAAGGAAGTAGAAGTCACCCGTCTCGTCGTCGACGAGGAACTCGACGGTGCCCGCTGACTGGTAGCCAATGGCGTAGCCCAGCTCGAGCGCCGCGCGGCCCATGGCTTGGCGCATCTCGTCGTCGACGACGGGCGACGGCGACTCCTCTATCAACTTCTGGTGGCGCCGCTGGACCGAGCATTCGCGTTCGCCCAGGTGCACGAGGTTCCCGTAGTGGTCCCCGAGGATCTGGATCTCCACGTGGCGCGATGACGCCACGTAGCGCTCGAGGAACACCCGGTCGTCCCCGAAGCCGCTCGACGCCTCGCGCCTCGCCGCGGCGACGGCCTCGTCGAGGTGCTGCGCGTCGTGCACGATGCGCATCCCCTTGCCGCCCCCGCCCGCGGCGGCCTTCACCATCAGCGGGTAGCCGACGCCGCTGGCGTCAGAGGGGTCCTCGCTCGAGGGGAGCACCGGCACGCCGGCCTGGCGGGCCATCTCCTTCGCGGCGAGCTTGTCGCCCATCGCGGCGATCACCGCGGGTGAGGGGCCGACCCAGACCAGCCCCGCGGCCTGCACCTGGGCGGCGAACTCGGCGTTCTCGGAGAGGAAGCCGTAGCCGGGGTGGATGGCCTGGGCGCCCGAGGCCAGCGCGGCCTCGATGACGGCCGCGCCGTCGAGGTAGCCCGTCGCGAGCCGCACCGACTCGTCGCAGTCGTCGATGAAGGGGGCGTGCGCGTCGGCGTCGACGTAGACGCCGACGCACCGGATCCCCATGTCGTGCGCGCCCCGGACGACGCGCCGGGCGATCTCGCCCCGGTTGGCGATGAGCATGGTCGAGAACGTCACAGCCGGAAGACCCCGTAGGTCGAGGACCCCTCGATGGGGCGGCTGCGAACGACCGAGAGGCACATGCCGAGCACCGTGCGGGTGTCGCGGGGATCGATGATGCCGTCGTCGCTGATCGCGCCGGTGGCGGCGAGCGCGAGCGAACCCTTCTCCTGGGCCTCTTCGACCATCGCGACGATCTTGCGGTCCTCTTCCTCGTCGAACTCCTCGCCCTTGCGCGCCGCCTGTCCGCGACGGACCTGGGACATGACGCCCGCGATCTGCTTGGGTCCCATCACCGCGATCTTCGCGGTCGGCCAGAGGAAGGTGAAGCGGTTCCCGAAGGCGCGTCCGGACATCCCGTAGGTGCCCGCCCCGTAGGAGGAGCCGACGATCACCGTGAGGTGGGGCACCGTCGAGTTCGTGACCGCGTTCAGCATCTGGCTGCCCTTCTTGATGATGCCCTCGGCTTCGGCGTCCTTGCCGACCATGTAGCCCGTGATGTTCTGCAGGAAGACCAGTGGCACGTCGATCTGGTTGCACAGCTGGATGAACTGGCCGGCCTTCTCCGCGGCGTGGGGATGGATGACGCCGTTGTTGCCCAGTATCCCGACCGGGTAGCCGTGGATGCTGGCCCACCCGCAGATCAGGGTGCTGCCGTAGCGGGCCTTGAACTCCTCGAAGCGCGACCCGTCGACGACGCGCGCGATGATGTCGCGCGCGTCGACGGCCTGGCGCAGGTCGCGGCTCACGATGCCGAGCAGCTGCTCGGGGTCGTAGGCGGGCTCGTCGCTCCCGAGCGACGGCGCGGGCCCGTGCTTTCGCCAGTTGAGGTGCGACACGACCTCGCGGCACATCCGGATGGCGTCCATCTCGTCCTCGGCGAAGTAGTCCCCGAGTCCCGAGACCTCCGCGTGCATCTGGGCCCCGCCCAGGGTCTCGTCGTCGGACTCCTCGCCGGTCGCCATCTTCACGAGGGGCGGGCCGGCGAGGAAGATCTTCGACTGGTTCTTCACCACGATGTTGTAGTCCGAGAGGCCCGGCTGGTAGGCGCCGCCCGCGGTTGACGAGCCGAAGACCACGCAGACCGTGGGGACGCGCATCTTGGAGAGCTCGATGAGGTCGTAGAAGAAGCGGCCGCTCTCGGCGAAGTGGCCGGTGTGCATGCGCCCCCCGCCGCCGCCGCCGCCGCCGCCGACGCGCAGGTCCGCGCCCGCGGACTCGACGAAACTCACGTAGGGGATCTGGTTGTCGCGCGCGATCTCGAGCGCCCGGGCCCACTTCTTCGCCGAGTACGCCGTCAGCGCGCCGCCGAGCACCGTGGGGTCGTTGCCCATGATCACGCACTCGGTGCCCGCGATCACACCGATGCCGACGATCATGCCGCCGCCCAAGGTGTAGTCCGAGTCGTAGGCGGCCAGCGCCGAGATCTCAAGGAAGGGGGTGTCGGGGTCGAGGACGTTGGCGATCCGCTCGCGCACCGGCAGCTTCCCCCGGGACCTCAAACGGTCCATGGCCTTCTCGCCGCCTCCGGCTTCAGCCTGGTCGAGCAGACCGTCGATGACGCTCAACTGCTCGAGCATGTCCTCGCGGTTCTTCTGGAACTGCTCCGAGGAGGTGTCGAGTGCCGAGGAGAGGGCGGGCGCGAGCAAGACTTGCTTCATGTGCCGATACTAGTTACCGGCGAGTTGGCGGTTCTCTCGACGAGTGCCGCCGTTCCGTGCCCGCCACCAGCGGATTCGCGGGTCGGTCATCCGTGCACACCCCGCACCCGCACCGACGTGTTTTTCGAGCGTCGTCGTGGGCCGTGTCGGCCGCTTGGGCGCCAATGGCCGCGAAGATCGGACGGGTAGGGTGGTGCTCATGCGCATCGCCCTTGGATCCGATCACGCGGGGTACGACCTCAAGGATCTGCTGGCGTCGACGCTGCAGGGGTGGGGCTACGAGGTCCTCGACCTCGGCACGGACGACGCCCAGGAGTCGGCGGACTACCCGGACTACGGTGAAGCGGTCGGTCGGGCGGTCGCTTCGGGCAAGGCGGATCTGGGCGTCGCGGCCTGCGGATCGGGCATCGGGATCTCGATCGCGGCGAACAAGGTGCCGGGGATCAGGGCGGCCCTCGTGCACGACGTCACGTCGGCCCGCCTCGCCCGCGAGCACAACCACGCCAACGTCCTCTGCCTCGGCGCGCGCCTGATCGGAGCGCCGGTCGCCATCGACGCCCTCGAGGCGTGGCTGAAGGCCACGCCCGGCGACGGTCGCCATCTCGACCGCATCGAGAAGCTGCGCGTGCTCGATGAGCACCTGAGCGAGTAACTAGGAAAGGTTCATCCCACCGTGGGCTCTTCACCATTTGACAGCTGGATCACCAATGACGAGGAAGTGACGTCGCTGCTCAGCCAGGAATGGCACCGCCAGACCTCGACGCTGCAACTGATCGCGAGCGAGAACTTCGCCTCGCCCGCGGTGATGGCGGCGACCGGCTCGATCCTCACGAACAAGTACGCCGAGGGCTATCCCGGCCGGCGTTACTACGGCGGCAACCAGATCGTCGACGAGGTGGAGGACCTCGCCCGGCGGCGCCTGACCGCGCTCTTCGGCGCCGACCACGCCAACGTCCAGCCCCACAGCGGCGCGAACGCCAACGTCGCCGTCTACCAGGCGCTGCTCGACGCCGGCGACACCATCCTCGCCATGCGTCTGGACCAGGGCGGGCACCTGACCCACGGTTCGCCCGCGTCGATGACGTCAAAGATATGGAACTTCGTCTCCTACGGCGTGACCCCGCGCTGCGACGACCCCGCGACCCCGGGCGAGCTGATCGACTTCGACAACGTCCGCGACCTCGCCCTGGCGCACCGCCCGAAGCTGATCGTCGCCGGCGCCACCGCCTACGCGCGCCGCATCGATCCCGCACCCTTCCGCGAGATCGCCGACGAGGCCGGGGCGCTGCTCATGTTCGACTCGGCGCACGTCGCGGGCCTCATCGCCGGCGGGTCGCATCCCAACCCGGTCCCCTACGCCGACGTCGTCACCTTCACCACGCACAAGACGCTGCGCGGACCCCGGGGAGGCGCCATCGTCTGTCGCGAGGAGCACGCGAAGAAGATCGACTCGGCGGTGTTCCCCGGCCAGCAGGGTGGTCCCTTGGAGCACGCCATCGCCGCGAAGGCGGTGTCCTTCAAGGAAGCGTCACTGCCCGGCTTCTCGGTCTACACCGATCAGGTCGTGAGGAACGCCGCCGCCTTCGCGTCGGCGCTCGCGGGCGAGGGTTTCCGCATCGTCTCGGGTGGGACGGAGAACCACATGGTGCTGCTCGACCTCAACGAATTCGACGCTGAGCTCACCGGCAAAGTGGCCCAGGAGGCGCTCGACCGGGCCGGCATCACGACCAACCGCAACACGATCCCCGACGACCCGCGCAGCCCCTTCATCACCTCGGGCCTGCGGGTGGGAACCGCCGCCGAGACGACGGCCGGACTGAAGGAAGGGGAGTTCGCGACGGTCGCCACGTTGATGGCCCGCGCGCTTCGCCACCGCGACGACGACGCGGCGCTCGAGCAGGTGCGCGGCGAGGTCGCGGTGCTCTGCGCGCAGTTCAACCCCTACGCCAACTTCACGAAGTAGACAATGGGCAACATCGGTTCCTACGCCGTCGTACTGCTCGTAGGGGCACTCGTGACGTTGGTGGCGAACCGCCCGGCGAGGTTGATCTCGCTGCGCCTTGGCTACACCGCCCAGCCCGACGAGCGCAAGGTCCACCAGACCGTCACCCCCTACGGGGGAGGGGCCGCGATGCTCGTGGGCTTCTGCGTGGCGCTCATCGTGGCGTTCTCGATACCGTCGCTTCGAACGGTCATCACGTCCTCGCACGAGATGCTCGGCGTGCTGCTCGCGAGCGGCGTGATGTTCGTCGTGGGCGTCATCGACGACTTCCGCGAGATGAGCGCGCCGGCGAAGGTCGCGGGCCAGTTCCTCGCCGCCTCGGTCCTCTACTTCAGCGGCTGCACGATGTACCAGCTGAAGCTGCCGTTCGCGGGCTTCGTCGTGCTCGGTCCCTCGATGCTGCCGATCATCACGGCGATCTGGGTGTTCACCCTCTCGAACGCGGTCAACCTCATCGACGGGCTCGACGGGCTCGCCGGGGGGATCGTCGCCATCGCCTCGGGCACGCTGTGCGTCTACGGCCTTCGGCTCGAGGACCTGGGCCTTCTTCCCGTCACCAACGTCGGCCCGCTCATCGCGGCGTTGACGTGCGGGATCTGCCTCGGCTTCCTGCGCGACAACTTCCATCCCGCGAAGCTGTTCATGGGCGACGCGGGCTCGTTGATGCTCGGGCTGCTCATGAGCGCCTCGACCATGGTGATCGGGGGGCGCACGCCGCCGGCGAGCGGCCAGACGTTCTTCTTCTTCGCGCCCCTGTTGATCCCCGTCTTCATCCTCGGGGTGCCGCTGCTCGACGCCATCTGGGCCTTCGTGCGCCGCACCGCGACGGGACAGGGTTTCCACACCCCGGACAAGAACCACATCCATCACCGGCTGATGCGTCTCGGCCACGGACAGCGCCGCACGGTCATCATCCTGTGGCTCTGGACGGCGCTGCTCTGCAGTTTCGTGCTCTGCCCCATCTTTGACGCGAGCATCAACGTCTACATCCCGTTCGGGGTGGCGTTGATGCTGATCGTGCTGTTCACGTGGTTCAGTCCCTGGCTCAATCGGACCCACGGCAAGCACGAGGCCCGCGACGAGGCCATCGAAGAGGCCCCCGAGAACTCGCCGCGATGAGCGAGGAACCCTCCCGCGACGTACCCGGCGACCAAGAGCCCCGGGAGCAAAAAAGTCCTGATGGCTCTGACCTTCCCGGCCTAGCCGCTTTCGCAGTGATGGGCACGACCATCGCGACCTGCGTGGGGATCGGTGTCCTGCTCGGGCTCTGGGCGGACAGCGCCTGGGGGACCGCTCCCGCGGGTCTACTAATCGGGGTAGTGTTAGGAACCGTGGCCGCCGTGGTGAGTGTAATGAAGCAAGTCCGGCGTTACCTCTAGAAACCATTGCACGTGCTCGATAACCTCCCCTCAAACACCCTGCCTCTCCTGCTGCGCCGGACCACGCTTTCGGCCATCGTCGTCGGGTTTGTGGGATTCCTCGTCGCCGCCTTCCTGGCCCCTCCCCTCAGCGCCCTGGGCGTCGTGATCGGTGTCGGGCTCGCGATCTTGAACCTTCGCTACCTCGACCGACAGGCGGCGCGCGTCGAGCTGCAGGGTGAGCAGAGCGCGAAAGCCGTCCGCCGCCAGCTCGGCGGCAAGACCACCGGACGCCTCGCGATCATGACTGTCATAGTGATTGGCGTGGTGTTCCTGAACGCACCTCTCGGAATCGGTATTGTGTCAGGGCTTGTGCTTTATCAAATTGTGTTCGTCATCAACGTCATGCGCGTGGTGGCGGGCCAGGGAGGAATGCAGTGAAGACGCTTTACGCGGCGAAGACGATCTCGGTTGGCGTCCACCCGACGGTCCACCTCTTCGGTCTCGTCATCGACACCGACATCGTCGCGTCGACGGTGCTCGCCATGGTCATCTTCCTCTTCCTCGGCTTCCGGATGCGCGCAAAGGTCACCGACGGCGTGCCCGGCAAGCTCCAGCTGTTCTGGGAGATCATCGTCGAGATGGTCACCGACCTGGCCGTGTCGGCCATGGGACCGAGGGGTCGGCGCTTCGTGCCGATCGGCGTGACGCTCTTCCTCTTCATCCTCATCGCCAACTGGATCGGTTTCATCCCCTCGGCGATGCACCCCGGCGCGTCGGGCGAGATCCTGCCCGCCCCGACCGGTGACGTGAACCTCCCCCTCGCGATGGCGCTGCTCGTCATCGTCTGGGTGCACGTCGAGTCGCTCAAGGCCCGCGGCATCAAGGGCTACCTCAAGCACTACACCCAGCCCTACCTCGCCCTGGCGCCGATCAACGTGGTCGAGGAGATCACCAAGCCCATCACCCTGACCTTCCGTCTCTTCGGCAACCTCTTCTCGGGCGGGCTCATGATCGCGGTCATGACCACCCTGCTGCCGATCTACGTCGTGCCCTTCGGCGAGATCATCTGGAAGCCCTTCGACCTCGGTATCGGTGCGATCCAGGCGTACATCTTCATGTTGCTGGCGGTCCTGTACTTCGGAATGGCGACGAGCCACGACGAAGAGCACGACGCCCTCCTAGAGACCTCTCACTAAACCTAACCAGGAGGAATAAGAAATGTCACAATCAATCGAATCGGCAGTCAGCATCGCCGGTGCACTCGTCGGTGGCGGACTCGCCCTCGGTGGCGGCGCCATTGGTGCGGCCATCGGTGACGGTCTGGCCGGTAGCCAGACCATCGCGGCGATCGCCCGTCAACCCGAGATTGAGAACAAGGCGCGTCAGTACTTCTTCCTGACAGTCGGTCTGGTCGAAGCCATGTACTTCATCAACCTGCTGTTCATGGTCGTCTTCGTCTACGTCTTCCAGAAGCAATAGCACTCGCGTCGCCGGGCCCCCGCGCGGGACCGGAGGCGTTACTCGTCCACTAGTGAAAGAAGGTCTGCTCTGATGTTTGCCGAGTCCATCTTCCTCATCCCGAACGGCACGTTCTTCGTTGAACTTTTCGTAGTCGTGGTGATTCTGTTCCTCGTCACGAAGTACATCCTGCCGCCGCTCAACCGGGCCATGGAAGCGCGTCAGGCGAAGATCCGCAGCGCACTCGAGGCAGCCGACCAGGCGCGCGCCGAGGCCGACGCCGCCGGTGACGAGCGGCTCAAGGTGCTGAACCAGGCCCGCGACCAGGCCCGAGAGATCGTCGCCTCCGCGCAGGCGACCGCGGACCAGGTGAAGGCCGAAGCTGGCGGACGCGGGCAGGCGGAGTACGAGCGGATCGTCGCCTCGGCGCAGGGCGAAGTCGCCACTGCCCGCCAGCGCGCCATCGACGAGGCCTCGGCGAAGATCGGCGAGATCGTCTTTGACCTGGTGACCAAGATCGTCGGGCGCGAAGTGGACCAGAACGCCCACCAGGACCTCATCAACGAGGCGGTGTCGGCGCTCAACGCCGAAGCCCAGAGGGAAACGAACCGCTAACCATGCTGCCCAAGCTCGAAGGATACGCCGCCGCCCAACTGGGCTCGCTGGACTCGGCCGTGCTCGACACGGTCGCGCGCGAGCTCACGTCGCTCGAGCAGACGATCCTCGGGCGAGCCGACCTGCGCGCCGTGCTGAGCGACACCTCCATCGCCGGCGTGGCCCGTGGCCGGATCCTGCGCGACCTGCTGAACGGCAAGATCCACGAGACCACGCTGCGCCTGGGCGTCTTCGCCGCGACCAACGTCCCCGCCCAGGAGGTCGACCACTCGTTCGCCGAGCTCGCCGTCGTGGCCCAGGTCCTGCAATCAACCGGCGAGTTCGTCCACTCGACCCTGGGGCTCCTCGCCGCGCGCAGGCGCGTGGGGGGATTCGCCGACGCGCTGCTCGAGGACCTCGACACCGCGCAGTTCGCCCAGATCGAGAGCGACCTCTTCAGCTGGGCCCGCGCCATCGAGCAGAACCAGGAGCTGCGCCGGCTGCTGCTCGACCGCGACGCCGCGCTCGAGGCGCGCGTCGGCCTCACCAAGCAGCTGCTGGCGAACAAGTTGGGTCCGGTGACGCTGCGCCTCGCGTGCTACGTGATCGAGGGCGGACGCCCCCGCGACGTCGTGGGAACGCTCGACTTCCTCGTGGACTACGTGGCCCAGGCCCGCGACTGGCGCGTGGCGCGCGTGTACACCGCACGTCCGCTCGACCCCGCCGCCGAGTCCCAGCTCGTGGGCTCGCTCTCGGCGCTGACGGGAAAGAACGTCGAACTCCAGATCGCCGAGGACCCCGCCCTGCTGGGCGGCGTGCTCGTCGAGGTCGGGGACCTGCGCCTGGACGCCACGACCCGTGGCCGCCTCGGCGCGCTGCACGACGCGGTGGCGTCGGGCCGGCTGTACGAATCCGCTTTGAATCGAAACGACTAAGAGAAGGAAACTGTGATGACTGAGCTCACCATTAGTGCCACCGAGATCACCGACGCGCTGCAGAAGTACGTCACCGACTTCAACCCCGCCGTGGGCGCCGAGCAGGTCGGCCGCGTGGTCGAGGTCGGCGACGGGATCGCGCGCGTCTCGGGTCTGCCGGCGGCGAAGGTGAACGAGTTGCTCGAGTTCGAGGACGGGACGCTGGGCCTCGCTATGAACCTCGACGAGGAGACCATCGGAGCGGTCGTGCTCGGCTCGGTCGACCAGATCGAAGAGGAGCAGGTCGTTCGCGCGACCGGTCGCATCCTCTCCATGCCCGTCGGCGACGCGCTGCTCGGTCGCGTGGTGAACGCGCTCGGCGAGCCCATCGACGGCAAGGGCCCGCTCGTGAACCCGGGTTCGCGCCGCATGGAGGTCCAGGCCCCCGGCATCATCGGCCGCCAGCCCGTCAGCGAGCCGCTGCAGACCGGCATCAAGGCCATCGACGCCATGACCCCGATCGGACGCGGCCAGCGCGAGCTCATCATCGGCGACCGCAAGACCGGCAAGACCACCGTCGCCGTCGACACGATCCTGAACCAGAAGGGCCAGGGCGTGAAGTGCATCTACGTCGCCATTGGCCAGAAGAACTCCTCGGTCGCCCAGACCGTCAAGACCCTCGAGGACCACGGCGCCCTCGAGTACACCGTCGTCGTCGTGGCGTCCGCGGGCGACCCCGCGCCGTTCAAGTTCCTCGCCCCCTACGCCGGCTGCGCCATTGGCCAGGAGTGGATGGACAACGGCCAGCACGCGCTCGTCGTCTACGACGACCTGTCCAAGCAGGCCGAGGCCTACCGCCAGATCTCGCTGCTGCTGCGCCGCCCACCGGGCCGCGAGGCGTACCCCGGCGACGTCTTCTACCTGCACAGCCGCCTGCTCGAGCGCGCCGCGAAGCTGAGCGACGAGCGCGGCGGCGGATCGCTGACGGCGCTGCCGATCATCGAGACCAAGGCCGGCGACATCTCGGCGTACATCCCGACCAACGTGATCTCGATCACCGACGGCCAGGTGTTCCTCGAGTCCGACCTCTTCTACTCGGGCGTGCGCCCCGCGATCAACGTCGGTAACTCGGTGTCGCGAGTGGGTGGCGCCGCGCAGATCAAGGCGATGAAGTCGGTCGCCGGCACGCTCAAGATCGACCTCGCGCAGTTCCGCGACCTCGAGTCGTTCGCGACCTTCGGCTCCGAGCTCGACAAGTCGTCCCAGCAGCAGCTCGACCGCGGGTACCGCCTGACCGAGCTGCTGAAGCAGGGCCTCAACGCGCCCGTGCCCGTCGAGGAGCAGTGCATCGTGATCTACGCGGGCACCAAGGGCTGGCTCGACACGATCCCGGTCGCCGACGTGCGCCGCTTCGAGTCCGAGCTGCTCACGACGTTCCGCGCCCAGCACGCCGACCTGCTCGCCCAGATCCGCGACCAGGGCACCCTGCCCGACGCGGACAAGCTCGACGCCGCGCTGCGCACGTTCGTCGACGGCTTTGCGACGAGCAACTAGAGAACTTAGAGAACGAGCGAGAAAGGAGTAGCGATGGCCGGTGGACAGGAAAGAATCCTGCGTCGACGTATCAAGTCGGTGCAGGCCACGAGGAAGATCACCAAGGCGATGGAGCTCATCGCTGCGTCCCAGATCTCTCGCAGCCAGGCGCGCATCATCGCCAACCGTCCGTACCGTCACGGCATGCAGCGCATCGTCATCGAGGCCGCCCTCGGCGACCCCGCGGCGGCGAAGAAGCTGCTCGCGAGCGCCGAGAAGGTCGACGCCGCCATCGTCCTCGTGATCGCCGGCGACCGGGGACTCTCGGGCGCCTACAACTCGTCGGTGCTGCGCGCCGGCGAGCGCCTCGTGAGGAAGCTCCGCGGCGAGGGCACCAGCGTCCGTCTCTTCGTGGTGGGCAAGAAGTCCGCGGGCTTCTTCCGCTTCCGCGGCATGGAAGTCGAGCAGAGTTTCGTCGGCTTCGCCGACCGCCCGAGCTTCGGCGACGCGCGCTCGATCGCGGGCATCATCGCCGCCCCGTTCATCGACGGCGAGGCCCAGCAGGTGCTGCTCGTGTCGACCCGTTTCGTCTCGGCGGGCAGCCAGGTCGTCGAGGTCGAGCAGCTGCTGCCGCTCTCGCTGCCCGACGCCATGATCGACGACACGCCCAAGGCCCTCAAGGGCTACACCGAGTTCGAGCCCGAGGTCGAGAAGCTGCTCTTCTACCTCGCCCCGCGCGCGCTCGAGAGCGAGATCTTCTCCGCGCTGCTCGAGGGTGCCGCGTCGTTCCACACCAGCCAGCAGCGCGCCATGGCCGCCGCGACCGACAACGCCGACGATCTGGGCCAGACCTTAAGTCGAATCATGAACCGAGCCCGCCAGGACTCGATCACCACCGAAATCATGGAAATCGTGAGCGGCGCCGAAGCGCTCCGCTCGGGAAAGTGAGAAACAAATGACCTTGGCTCCCGAAAAGACCAATCTCGAAACAGGACGCGTCGTCGCAATCGCCGGACCGGTGGTCGACGTCGAGTTCCCGCCGCACTCGCTGCCGGAGATCAACCACGCCGTCGAGGTGGACATCGTCATCGACGGCGTGAGCGTCACCGTGACCGGCGAGGTCGCCCAGCAGATCGGCGAGGGTCGCGTGCGCTGCGTGTGCATGAAGCCCACCGACGGACTCGTGCGCGGCGCCATCGTGCGCCAGACCGGACGCGGCATCACCGTGCCCGTCGGCGACGCGGTGCTCGGCCACGTCTTCAACGTCATCGGCCAGCCCCTCGACACCGACGACATCGGACCCGTGGAGGACTACTGGGAGATCCACCGCAACGCCCCGGCCTTCGACCAGCTCGAGCCGCGCGCCACGATGTTCGAGACGGGCATCAAGGTCATCGACCTGCTCGCCCCGTACGTGCAGGGTGGCAAGATCGGCCTCTTCGGCGGTGCCGGCGTGGGCAAGACCGTGCTGATCATGGAGATGATCCGGCGCGTCGCCGAGCAGCACGAGGGCGTGTCGGTCTTCGCCGGCGTGGGCGAGCGTACCCGCGAGGGCACCGACCTCCTGCTCGAGATGCGCGAGTCGGGCGTCATCGAGAAGACCGCCCTGGTCTACGGCCAGATGGACGAGCCACCGGGGGTGCGCCTGCGCGTGGCGCTGGCGGCGCTCACGATGGCCGAGTACTTCCGCGACGTGAAGAACCAGGACGTGCTGCTGTTCATCGACAACATCTTCCGCTTCGTCCAGGCCGGCTCGGAAGTGTCGACGCTGCTCGGGCGCATGCCGAGCGCGGTGGGCTACCAGCCGACCCTCGCCGACGAGATGGGTGAGCTCCAGGAGCGCATCACCTCGACCCGCGGCCGTTCGATCACCTCGCTGCAGGCCGTCTACGTCCCCGCGGACGACTACACCGACCCGGCGCCGTTCACGACGTTCACCCACCTCGACGCCACGACCGAGCTGAGCCGCCAGATCGCGGCCCTGGGCATCTACCCGGCGGTCGACCCGCTGACCTCGACGTCGAACATCCTGGCGCCCGAGATCGTCGGCGAGCGCCACTACGCGGTCGCGCGCTCGGTCCAGCAGATCCTCCAGCGCTACAAGGAGCTCCAGGACATCATCGCGATCCTCGGTCTTGACGAGCTTTCCGAAGCCGACCGCATCACCGTGTCGCGCGCGCGAAAGATCCAGCGCTTCCTGTCCCAGCCCATGTTCGTGTCCAAGATCTTCACCGGCATCGACGGCATCAACGTGCCCGTGCAGGAGACCATCGAGTCCTTCGAGCACCTGGTGAAGGGCGACCTCGACGCCTTTCCCGAGCAGGCCTTCCTCAACGTCGGTGGTGCCGCCGACGTCGAGCGCAAAGCCGCCGAGCTGCAGCGGGACTAGGCCATGGCCACGATGCAGGTTGAGATTGTGACGCCCGAAGCGGCGCTGTGGGCGGGCGAGGCGTCAGCCTTGATCGCCCGTTCGTCCGACGGCGAGTTCACGATTCTGCCTCAGCACACGCCGACCGTGGGCGACATCGTGCCGGGGATCGTGCGCGTGGAGACGGCCGAGGGCGAGCTCGCCTTCGCCGTGCACGGCGGCTACTTCCAGGTGGGTCCCGACGACACCGAGGGCGTCACCCGCGCCACGGTGCTCGCCGGCGTCGCCGAGAAGACCTCCGACATCGACGTGGCCCGCGCGCAGGCCGCCAAGGAAGCCGCCGAGGCGCAACTCGTCGCGGCGCGTGGCGAAGCGAACGAGCACGCGACCCAGTTGCTCGCCCAGGCGGCGCTCGATCGGGCCGAACTGCGCCTGCGCGCCGCTTCGAAGTAACCCGCTAGCGCGCGGTCACGTAGTCGAGCAGGTCCTTCTTCTCGTGCTCCAGCTCGTCGAAGCGGGCCTTGACGACGTCGCCGATCGAGATCATCCCCGTGAGCTTCCCGTCGTCCACCACCGGGAGATGGCGGATGCGGTTCTCGGTCATCAGTCCCATCAGCTTGGTCACCGACGTCGATTCGTCGCAGACCGTGACGTCGCTCGACATCAACTCCGCCACCTTGAGCGTGAGGACGTCGCCTCCGTGTGTGGCGAGCGCTCGCACGACGTCGCGCTCGCTGAAGATCCCCACCAGCGGCGGCGTCGGGCCGGTGACGACGAGCGCGCCGATCCGGCGCTCTTTGAGCAGGGCGACCGCGTCGGACACCGAACGTTCCTGCGAGATCGTGGCGACGTCATGACCCTTCGCTGCGAGTAAATCCCTGACCTTCATGCGTATCCCCCTCGTCGTCAAAACCAAGCCAAGACTTAAGCTCTAAGGCGGACTCTACGACCAGGCGCGCTCGTTCGCAACGCGAAATCGCAGGTCGTGAAGGATTGCACGAGGTGGAGGGGGCGTGGATGTGCCGACTCGCCGACGGGGCGCCGGCTAGAACCCGGTAGTGGTGAACTCCTGGAGCTTGTCGTGGCGGTGGAAGGTCTCGATGGTGCGCACCGTGCCCGACCTCGAGCGCACGACGAGCGACTGGGTCGTCGCGCCGAAGTCGTAGAAACGCACGCCGCGCAGGAAGTCGCCGTCGGTGATGGCGGTCGCCGAGAAGTAGCAGTTGTCGCTCGCGACCATGTCGTCGGTGAAGAGCACCCGGCTGAAGTCGTAGCCGAGCGACTCGGCGAGACGGCGCTCCTCGTCGTCCCTCGGGTGCAGCACGCCCTGGATCTCGCCGCCGAGACCCTTCAGGGCGGCGGCGGCGATGACGCCTTCGGGCGTGCCGCCGATGCCGAAGAGGATGTCGGCGCCCGAGTCGGGCCAACCCGTCGCGATCGCGCCCGCGACGTCGCCGTCCATGATCGAGAGCACCCGGGCGCCGGCTTCGCGCACCTCCTCGACCAGCAACGCGTGGCGCGGACGGTCGAGGATGACGACGCCGAGCTCCTGGACCGGCTTCTTCAAGCGCTTCGACAGTTCGTTCAGGTTGTCGGTCGCCGAGGCGTTGATGTCGACGGCGCCGCGCCCCCGGGGCCCGACGGCCACCTTCTTCATGTAGACACAAGGGCCGGGGTTGAACATGGTGCCGCGCTCGGAGAGCGCGATCACCGCCAACGCGCCGTTTCGGCCCATGGCCGTGAGCGTCGTGCCGTCGACGGGGTCCACCGCGACGTCCACCTGGGGCGGACTGCCGTTGCCGATCCGCTCGCCGTTGAAGAGCATCGGCGCCTCGTCCTTCTCGCCCTCGCCAATGACGACGACGCCGTCCATGTCGATGCCACCGAGCACGAAGCGCATGGCGTCGACCGCGGCGCCGTCGGCGGCGATCTTGTCGCCCCGTCCGGCCCAGCGCGCCGCGGCGATCGCCGCGGCCTCGGTGACCCGGATCATCTCGAGGGCTATGTTGCGGTCCGGCTTGGATGGTAGCTGCATGGTGCCAGAGTAGCCCCGTGCGTGCTTCCTGGCTAGGGGCAACGGCGATTGCGGCAATACTTGGAGGGTGATCTCTGTCGTCGTCAAGCCGAGTGGCCCGCTCAACGGCGAAGTGCAGGCGTTCGGCGCAAAGAACGCGGTCCTGAAGCAGATGGCGGCGTGCCTGCTGGCTACGGGGGAGCACCAGCTCACCAACGTGCCCGACATCACCGACGTGGCGATCATGGTCGAACTCCTCGAGGCGTTGGGCTGCTCGATCGTGCGCCCGAGCGGCCACGAGCTGCTCATCACCGTGCCCGACGCCGAGGACCTCCATCCCCTCGCCCCCGCGCACCTCTTCGAGGCGATGCGGGCGTCCATCGTCATCCTCGGGCCGCTGCTCGCGCGCTGCGGGGAGGCGAACATGGCGCTGCCGGGCGGCGACGACTTCGGGCACCGGCCGATCAACTTCCACACCGACGGCCTGTCCGCGATGGGCGCGACGTTCCGCAACGACCGCAGCTCGATCCACGCCACGACCGAGCGCTCGCGACTTCGAGCCACCCACATCACGCTCGAGTACCCGAGCCACACCGCGACCGACAATCTCCTGATGGCCTGCGTGCTCGCCGAGGGACGATCGGTGATCGACAACGCCGCGCGCGAGCCCGAGGTCGAGGACCTCGCCCGCCAGCTCATGGCCATGGGCGCCAAGATCGACGGGCTCGGCACGTCGAGGCTCAGCATCGAGGGCGTGGGCGAACTGAAGCCCGCGCGCCACGAGGTCATCACCGACCGGGTGGTGACCGCCACCTACCTGGCGTCGGGCATCATCACCGGGGGAGAGGTGCGCGTCGTCGATGGTCGCCCCGACCACATGGAGATGCTGCTGCGAAAGCTCGAATCCATGGGTGCCACGATCGATCGGGGCGGTCCGGGGATCCGAGTGGTCGGTCCCGGGCGCGTCCAGCCCTGCGACGTGGCGACCCTGCCCTATCCGGGGGTGGCGACGGACTACAAGCCCCTCATCACCACCATGCTGAGCGTGGCCGACGGGGTGTCGGTCGTGACCGAGAACCTCTTCGTCGGGCGGTTCCGCTACGTGGACGAGCTGGTGCGCCTCGGCGCGCGGATCACCACCGAGGGCCACCACGCCATGATCCGCGGGGTCGACCACCTGGTCGGGACCACGGTGCGCGCCACCGACATCCGCGCCGCCGCCGCGCTGGTGCTCGCCGGGCTCGTCGCCGAGGGCCAGACCACCGTGAGCGGGCTCGAGCACGTGCAGCGCGGCTACGACGACTTCCTCGGCCGGCTTTCGTCACTCGGAGCGAACGTCGAGCGGGTCGCATGATCCCTCGCGACCCGGTGGAGCTGGTGGAGCTCGCGAGCGGCGGTTCGCGCACGGCGCTGGCGCGCCTGCTCACCTACGTCGAGTCGAGCGGTGAGCACCACGACCGGACCGCGTCGCTCGCGTACCGGGTGCCGTCGCCCTACGTCGTCGGGCTCACGGGCGCTCCCGGCGCGGGCAAGTCGACCCTGACCGACCGGCTGATCGGAGCCGCCCTGGCGCGCGGCTCCTTTGGCGGACACCACGCGTTCGACCAGGTGGGCGTGCTCTGCGTCGACCCGAGCTCGCCCTTCAGCGGCGGGGCGATCCTCGGCGACCGCATCCGGATGCAGGACCACGCCACGAACGACCACGTCTTCATCCGCTCGATGGCGACGCGCGGGCACCTCGGGGGGCTCTCCCTGGCGGTGCCCGACGCGCTGCGCGTGCTCGGCGCGGCGAACTTCACCTTCGCCCTCGTCGAGACGGTGGGCGTCGGCCAGATGGAGGTCGAGATCGCCTCGGCGGCCGACACGACCGTCGTCGTCACCAACCCGGGCTGGGGCGACTCGATGCAGGCGAGCAAGGCCGGGCTCTTGGAGGTGGCGGACATCTTCGTCATCAACAAGGCCGACCGGGCGGGGGTGCGCGAGACGCGCCGCGACCTCGAGCAGATGCTCGACCTCGGGATGCACGAGTGGCGCCCCCTCATCGTCGAGACGATCGCGAGCACGGGGTTCGGCACCGACGACCTCTGGAGCGCGATCGTCGAGCACCGCGAGTGGCTGGAGGACGGCCACGACGAGCCGCGCCGGCGCGAGCGGATGGGCCGCGAGCTCGACAAGGTCCTCTCGGCGATGATGCGTTCGAAGGTGAAGGAACTGGCCCACGGGGAGGCCTACGAGCGCCAGCTGCACGCGCTGCTCGCGGGAACGACCGATCCCTACCGCGCCGCCGAGGAGCTGCTCCAAGAGCCATGATCGCCACCTCGGTCGCCTACGACCTCGTCTTCCTCGTGCACATCCTCTCGGCGGTGACGGTGCTCGTCGTCTTCATCGTCATGCGAAGCGCCGCCCGCTCGGTGGCGCTGGGCGCCGACGCGCCGACCCAGAGCGCGCGGTTCCCCGACCGGCGCAACTGGGCGGCGAGGGTGCTGCACCTGATGCCCGTCACGGGGCTCATCATGTCGCTCAGCGGCGACAGTTCGGTATCGCTCACGCGCCCGTGGATCGGGGTCGGCATCGTCTGCTACCTCGCCGCGGCCGGTCACCTCGAGGCGCGCACGCTGCCGTTGGAGCGGGTGGTGAGCGAGGTCATCGCCCACGACGGGGTGGCGTCGCCCGAGCGCGGCGCCAAGCTCGTGAGGTCGATCGACGTGCTGCTCGGGCTCATCGCGGTGGCGTTCGTGGCGATGCTGATCCAGTTCTAGGCGCTGCTACAGGAACGAAGCGCGTCCCACCATGCCCGCGGCGACCGTGGCGTTGGTGACCTCGTCGATCAAAACGAAGCTGCCGGTGACCCGGTTGTCGCGGTAGTCGTCGACCACGAGCGAGTCCGCCGCCTGCAGGGTCGCGAGGCCGATCTCGTTGGTGGCGAGGTTCGTCGTCTCGCTGACGCTCAAGGTCCCGATGTCGACGACCCCCCCGAAGGCGGTCACCCGCACCGGGGTCACCTTGGTCGTGTGCTTGAGGCGGAGGCGCTGGCCCACGTACAGGGGGCTGTCGCCGAACCAGCAGATCGTCGCTTCGAACTGCTTGGTGATCTTCGGCAGGGGCAGCGTCGCGATCATGTCGCCGCGGCCCGCGTCGGTGTCGGCCTTCAGGGCGATGTCGATCGAGAGCCCGGCGCCCGCCGTCTCGACGGGTCCCGAACCGGCGTTGATCGCGGTGATCGTGGTCTCGATGTTGGCGGGCAGCAGGCGGACGTGGTCGCCCACGCTCAGCGACGAGCCGTTCAGCATGCCGGCGTAGGTGCGGCCCCCGCCGGGCTGGCGCAGCACCCACTGGATGGGCAGGCGCGCGCCCTCGTGGGTCGTCGTCCAGGATCCCGCCTCGGAGGTCTCGAGCGCGTGCAGGACCGTCGGTCCGGTGTACCAGGGGGTGTGCTGCGAGCGGTCGACGACGTTGTCGCCGAGCAGCGCCGAGACCGGGATCGACGTGACGGACTCGAAGCCGAGCTCCTTGGCGAGCGTGTCGAGCTCGTCGACGACGGCGCGGTACGCGCTCTCGGACCAGTTCACCTCGTCCATCTTGTTGACCGCGACCACGATCGTGCGCACGCCGAGCAGGGCCGCGATGCAGAGGTGGCGGCGCGACTGCTCCTTGAGGCCGTGCTCGACGTTGAGCACCACCAACGCCAGGTCGGCGGTCGAGGCGCCGGTCGCCATGTTCCTCGTGTACTGCACGTGTCCCGGGCAGTCGGCGATGATGAACTTTCGCGTCGGGGTGGTGGCGTAGCGGTACGCGACGTCGATGGTGATGCCCTGCTCGCGCTCGGCGCGCAGCCCGTCGGTGACGAAGCTCAGGTCGAGGTCGCCGACGCCGCGCTTCTCCGAGGCCGCCGCCACCGCGTCGAGCTGGTCGTCGAAGAGTTGACGGGTGTCCACGAGCAGGCGGCCGATCAGCGTCGACTTGCCGTCGTCGACCGATCCGACGGTCGCGAGGCGCAGCAGGTCCTTGTGGGCGGTCTTCATTTAGAAGTAGCCCTCGCGCTTGCGGTCTTCCATGGCGGTCTCGCTGAAGCGGTCGTCGGCGCGGGTGGCCCCGCGCTCGGAGACGTTCGCGACCGAGACCTCGTCGATGATCTCGGCGAGCGTCGAGGCGATCGAGATCACGGCGCCCGTGCAGTTCGCGTCGCCGACGGTGCGAAAGCGCACCGTCAGGCGCTCCACCTTCTCGGTGGTGCGGGGCTCGACGAACGGTCCGACCGCGAGCCACATGTTGTCGCGCAGCACGACGTCGCGCTCGTGGGCGAAGTAGATGGAGGGCAGGTCCATCTCCTCTCGCTCGATGTACTGCCAGATGTCCAGTTCGGTCCAGTCCGAGAGGGGGAACGCGCGCAGGTGCTCGCCGGGATTGACCTTGCCCTGGTACAGCTGCCAGAGCTCGGGACGCTGCTGGCGCGGATCCCACTGGCCGAAGTTGTCGCGGAACGAGAGGATGCGCTCCTTGGCGCGCGCCTTGTCCTCGTCGCGTCGAGCGCCGCCGAAGGCGGCGTCGAAGTTGTTGTCGTTGATCGCGTCGAGCAGGGTCACGGTCTGCAGGCGGTTGCGCGAGCCCATCGGACCCGGGTCGGGGACCTTGTTCTGATCGATCGACTCCTGCACGCTCGCGACGATCAGTCGGGCGCTGATCCGCTGCACCGCGCGGTCGCGGAACTCGAGGACCTCGGGAAAGTTCTGGCCCGTGTCGATGTGCATCACGGGGAAGGGGAGTTGCTGGGGGGCGAAGGCCTTCTGCGCGAGGTGCAGCAGCACCGCGCTGTCCTTGCCGCCCGAGAAGAGCAGGACCGGGCGCTGGCATTCGGCGACGACCTCGCGCATGATGAAGATCGCGTGGGATTCGAGCAGATCCAGATGATCGGTCACGTACGGGGTCTGAAGGGAGGGAGAAGTTGTCATAAGGGGGAAGTTGTTCCAAATATCCTACTAAGCCACTAGGGGACCGAAACATTAGGCTGAAATAATTATGAATGCACCGGCGCAATCCCTGCTCGACGAGCTCGAATCGAAGAACGCGCAGTTCGAGCACGCGGCCCCGCTCGAGATCCTGGAGTGGACCTTCGAGCGCTTCGACGACGACGTCGCCATGGCGTGCTCGTTCGAGGACCTCGCCCTGCTGCACATGGTCCACGAGTTGCGCCCCTCGACCGAGATCGTCTTCCTCGACACCCAGGGCCACTTCCCCGAGACCCTCGAATTCGCGAAGCGCATCGAGGACCAGTGGGGCCTCAACCTCACCCGCACGGTCCCGGGCCCCGAGGCGAACGACTGGCCGTGCGGCACCGAGAGGTGCTGCGAACTGAGGAAGGTCGAACCCCTCAAGCGCGCCCTGCACGGACGTGCGGCGTGGCTCACCTCGGTGAAGCGGGTCGACGCACCGACCCGCGCCGCGATGAAGACCGTCCACTGGGACGACAAGTTCGGGCTCGTGAAGGTGAACCCCCTCGCCACCTGGAGCGACGACGACGTGGCCTATTACCTGCGCGCGAACGACCTTCCCGAGCACCCACTCTGGGCCGAGGGCTACGCCTCGATCGGTTGCGCCGCGGTGACGGCGAAGCCCGCGAATCCGGGGGACCGACGATCGGGCCGGTGGGTCGGGGCCGACAAGGAGGAGTGCGGACTCCACGAGGCCTGATATCCACCAAAATTCGTTGGTATCGCTGTACATTTGACTTCAATGTTTAAGCGCTCTTTCCAGGGATTGGTCAGATGCTGCTAATCGTCCTCGCGCTGGTGTGGGTCGCCATACTGGTGCCGATCGTGATCCGCCATTTCCGCGAGAGCGGCGGCGAGCGTTCGATCGAGCATTTCCACGCCGAGCACGACGTCCTGAGCCGTCACGAGTACTCCGTGTCGCCCGCGCACCGCCTGGAAATGGCGGACCGGACCGCCGAGGCGAATCACGAATCGCGGGAGCGTCCGCGTTTGACCGTCGTCCACGCGGACGACACCTACCGTTCACTGGAGACACGAGGTTCGTGGGGCGACTGGAGCCAGGACTACGACTACGAGGACGAACCGAGGGTCGCTCAGCGTCCAGAGCCGGGCAACCGCTACGCGGCGGCGTACTCGTCGGTGCCGAGCGAGCACGACGCGGTGCGCTACGACACCGTGCGGCACCAGGAGCCCCTGCGTGCGCGCGCGTCGATGAAGGTACGGCGCACCCGGATCTTCCTGGGGCTGCTCGCGGGCGCGCTGCTCTTCACCGTGGCGAGCTTCGTGGTCGGCTCCTCCGTGGTCCAGGACCTCGCGCTGCTCCTCTGGCTGGGTCTGGTCGGTTTCGTCGCCGCGGCGCTGATCGCGGTCAGCCAGGGCTACCTGCACGAGTCGTCGTTGCCGGTCCACCTGCCGAGCCGCCAGCTCGCCACCATCGCGCCTCTCCACCCCGAAGGGTACGAAGAGGTCGACGAGTTCTACGAAGCCGAGGCGGAGGACCAGTGGCGGCGTGAATCGTCGTCCCGCCACGCCGTAGGCTAAAGTTGGTACTCCTTCGGGGGTGTAGCTCAATTGGTAGAGCGCTACGTTCGCAATGTAGAGGCAGTGGGTTCGAATCCCATCACCTCCACTCCGAGACAGATAGGAACCGGGCCCGATGACACAGGCCGCTGGTACGATTCTGTTCATGAAGTTCACTGTCGCTGTAACCCACGAAGCGCCTTGGTATGTCGCAAGGTGCCTTGACGTCGACGTCGTCAGTCAAGGTGTGACTGTCGATGAGGCACTCGCGAATCTCGAAGAAGCACTGGGGTTGTACTTCGAAGGTGAGGACCTTCCCGATTCGCTCGAGCCACCAATCATCACCACTGTGTTGATTCCTGCGTGAGTCCAGCATTGCCCGTTGTTTCTGGCCAGGAAGTCGTTGCTGCGCTCGCCAACATTGGCTTCGCACAAATCGGTCAGCGGGGTAGTCATGTGAAACTCCGCGATCAAGGTGGCAGAACGGTCATCGTTCCACTTCATCGAGAGCTCGCCCGAGGGACACTCTCAGCGATTCTTCGACAGTCTGGCGTCACGGTGGGCCAATTCATCGAATTGCTCTAGGGAACATCTTCTTCCTAAGGTTGCTCGACTCTCGCGTGAGTGTCGTGATGAAGTGGTTCTTATCGAATGACTCAAGGTCCACCAAGTGATGGACCCGGGAGGGTTACAGCCCGGTGTAGAAATCCATCAAGTATTGACCCCGTATCGCGGACCATGTGAAAGCCACGTAGCGGTCATTGATGCCCTGGTTCCACGCACCTGATGAACCCGAGAAGTTCAAGTTCAACTTGACGAGCGCCGAGAACGTCGCACCAGACTTCCATTTGTATGGCCGATACGAGATGACTTTGCCCGAACGAAGGACAAGAACGGGTGGCGTCGTCACCCACTGATCGGGCTCGAGATAACGCCGCGATGCCTTGGCCGCTCCTTCTTGATGCCAAGCAACCAAGTAGATACGAAGTTCCGCGATGGCTCGCGCGAAGTCGGGATTGGTTGAGTGCATTGTCGAGGTGGTGGAGTTGCTCGAAGCAGGACCTCCGCAAGCAGACAGCGAAAGGGCGGAACCGACCAAGCCGAGTGAGAACAAGGCCATCTGGAAGATACGACGCACAGTGACGATCATCCCACGCAAGTGCCGTTGGGGTTGGGCCGTCACCCTTGGCGTAAGGCTTAGGCGTAATCGAAAATCGAACCCAGTTGCCTTCAGGCTCCCAGGGTTCGATTCGAATCCCATCACCTCCACCGACAGTCCAAGGCAGCCATCGACGCGCCCGCGACCCTCACAATCTCGGTGCCTAGCTCCTCGAGCGCTTGAATGACGCCGATGTGCTCGTAACCGCGGGCACCCGGCTCCCGAGGTCCCTTTGCACCCGGCCGAACTGTCCAGCACGTCACCACGATCATCCGGCTGGGCCTTCGCTCGATCCGGTGCAATGATTGGAGCGAGCTGCTGACCGAGGGGCTATCCATGGTATTGAGCGATCAAGCAACCTTGCCCACCAAGGACCGGGCCGCTGCGGGTAAGCGTCTGCGCCGTGTCGTTCCCCGAGAGGCACACGGAGAGTGGAGGGCGGGACCGGAGAGGGTGGACCCACTCACCCTGTTGGAGGAGCAAAACCTCGCCCGGATCCCACAGCTCGTGCCGGTTCGCATGGGCCGCATGGCTGTCTCGCCCTTTGCGTTCTACCGAGGTGCGGCCGCTGTCATGGCGGCCGACTTGGCCTCCACTCCGGTGATGGGAATCGAGGTCGTTTCCTGCGGCGACGCCCATCTCTCGAATTTCGGACTCTTCGCCTCACCCGAGCGGAGGCTTCTTTTCGACGTCAACGACTTCGACGAGACGCTCCCCGCGCCCTGGGAGTGGGACATCAAGCGGCTAGCAGCAAGCGGCATGATCGCCGCCCGGCAAAACGGCTTCGCCCGTGCACAAAGCGAGGAGGTGGTCAGGGGAGCGGTGCGAAGCTACCGCGAGCGCATCATCACATTTGCCCGATTGGCAGCGCTCGACACCTACTACAGCCGAGTCGACACCAAATCCATCGTTAAGGTCATGGCCACCGTACCGCGCAACCAGATCGACAAGGTGGTGGCGGCGGCACGGCGTAATACCGCGGCCAGAGCGATGAGCAAACTGACCGTCAGCGGCGACGGACCGCCTCGAATCGTGGACCAGCCACCCCTGGTCGTCCATCCGCCCGACATTCAGTCCGACCGACCCCTCATCGATGCGGCCGTGGCCGCCTACATGGCGTCCCTCCGTGAGGACGTCGCCTTGCTGCTGTCGAGGTTCCGCCCCGTCGACGTGGCTCACAAGGTCGTCGGGGTGGGAAGCGTCGGCACGGCCTGTTTCGTCATCCTGCTCCTCGACGACCAAGACGCTCCCCTGTTCCTGCAGGTCAAGGAGGCCCAGCAATCCGTTCTGGAACGGCACTGGCGGCCAAGCGCGATCGAGCACCCCGGCCGCCGCGTCGTCTCCGGTCAACGCATCATGCAATCGGCCAGTGACATCTTTCTCGGATCGAGCAGCGCCCAGGGACACCATTTTTACGTCCGGCAACTCCGTGACATGAAATGGTCAGCGCCGATCGAGACTTTTGCACCACCGGCGCTCACCGAGTACCTCGAACTGTGCGGATGGGTATTGGCCCGAGCACATGCGCAGAGCGGCCCGGCGGCCGAGATCGCCGGATACCTCGGCTCCAGTAGCGCTTTTGAGGAAGCCATCGTCCGGTTCGCAGCGGCCTATGCCGATCAAAATGAGATCGACTATCAGGTCCTCCTCGCGGCGATCAAAGCCGGCCGGATCTCAGCCCAGTTCGGCGCCTGAACCAAGTTCACTCATGCCCAACCGGCGCCGCGAGCGGTCCTGTCAACCTGACACGCGAAAGCGTCATCGGTGTTCGCGGTCGCCCCTAGGAAGCCCTAGAAACAACGCCAGGAACAAGAAGGGGTGACTCCGTTTCTCTGACCACCCGGGGGAAAGCCGGGAGGAGTGCCCCTCCCGGCACAAGATCATGATCAATCAGGGCTTGTTTCTTCCAACGATGAAGCGTGCCAGCGGAAACGTGCAACTCACTGGCGAGCGGCGCCACCGGTTCACCCGCCAGAAGTCGTACACACACATCGCGTCGAAATGTCGATGAGTATTTGAAGGGCATGTCTACCTCCAGTGGGACACGACCAAACTCTCACAAACCAAGTCCACTTTTTGGGGTCAATGCCAACGTTTATGAGAACGTGGTCTGGGTCTGGGCACTCCCTGCGATTCTTCGACAGTCCGGCGTTAGCGTGAGCGAATTCATCGACCTGCCGTAGGCAACATCTTCTCTTCGAGGTTGCACGAGTGTCGTGCCAGTTTCGCGATCAAGCGGTTCTTGCCGTATGACTCAAGGTCCACGAAGTCAACTTGGTCGAATCTCACGTCGCTCAGACTGCAATCACGTGAATCAGTTCTTCAAGACCGACGAAGTCGTCCGGATTGCGCGTGTAGAGTTCCAGACCATTGGCGTGAGCGATTGCCGCGATGAGCAGATCCGCCATGCGCGATCCGTGCGTGCGGCCAGCACTCGCAACTGCCGCAACGATCTGGCCAAAGCTTCGCGCGGCAGCTGCGTCGAAGGGGACTGGCTCGAAGGTCGCTTCCGTTTGCTGCAGGCGCGCCTGACGAATTGACTGCTCAGTGACGGTGGACGCCAGAATTGGACCGGCGGCCAACTCTGCAAGCGTGATCGCGCTGACCGCAATCTCCTCGGGAAGGGCTCGCTGGACCGAAGGATCATCCCAGTCGATGACCACCGAGGTGTCGAGGAGCCCCGTGGTCATCTAGAAGTCTTGATTGATGAAGTTGTCCAGGTCGGCTCGAAAGAGTTTCGCGTCGATACGGGGCCCGGTCTCGACGAAACTTGCGATGGCGGATTTTGGAACCACGGTGCGTCGTGGTGCACGAAGGGGGCGCAACTCAGCGACGGGGATGCCATTACGGGTCACCACGAAACTCTCGCCGGCAACCACCTCGTCAATCACCTTGGCGTTGTCGTTGCGCAGTTCACGTTGAGCGATGGTCCTCGTCATGAGCAAAGTGTAGCACATCATGCGACGCAGTGCTACGACACAAATGGCTCCGTCCTTCGTTGTTGCTGACCAAAGTGGTCCAAGCGGGTGGATTACTTGCCAATCAGCGATGAGACGTCTGTTCGGAACCATTTCGGTTCTTATCGTGTGACCCAAGGTCCACCGAGCGTTGACAGATTCACAGCGTCTTGAGGAAGTCTGCAGGTGCCATGCAGGACGGGACTTGGACTTCAGTGTTGATCGGCTGACGAGGGATGGTTTCTTTGGATGATGGTTCGCCCCGCCCACGCCTCTGACGGCCTGGCTGCTCGAGAGGTTGCACTGTCGTCAGTCGATGCGACCGGCGGCACCTACTCCGCTGAACAGATTGAGAGATGGCGACAGAGCTTGTCGTCCAGGGACTTCGCAACGACTATTGAGGACACGGCATCGTTCGTGGCCCTGGAGAACGATGCCGTCATTGGATTCGCGAACGTAATCCCGAGAGAAGCGGGTGACGGTGAGATCGATCTGCTGCACGTGAGTCCGTACCATCAGCGCATGGGCGTTGGCAGGGCGCTGGTGACTGCTCTCGAAGCACGAGCTGGTGCCGACGCCATGTTTCATTTATGGGCGGACGCATCGCTTCTGGCAGCCCCTTGTTGGAGAGTCTTGGCTACCAAGTTGTGGAGCGCTACGTCAAATCTGTGAACAATGTGACGTTTGAGAATACCTGGCTCTCGAAGGTGCTGAGCGATCACTCCACTCTCGCCAAGAAACGCTAGACGAGTGTGTCTCACCGTTGCCGAAGGTTGTTGATTCAGTACTGAACATCGAGCGCATAGCGCAGCGCGTGGTCCAACGCGGCACGTTTTGCAAGGCTGAGATGCCCGACTCGGCTGCCAGCGAGCATGGATATCGGCAGTGTCACGATGTTGTTGCATGTGATCACGCTTACCTCGGGGAGTCCTTCTTCAGGACCAACCTCGACTTCCGATCGGATTCCGCGAACTGTTCGCGTAATCGGAGCGCAGGTCACGGCAGAGAGAACTTGAATGGCAGCGTTTCGAGTCAACACGCACACCGGCCGCCGGCCAGCAGGCCTTCCCAGATCGGCCCAGATGATGTCGCCTCTGGCTACCAATTCGGAATTGTCTCGGTAGCGAGTCGAGCGGCAACCTCGACGACGATCGGGTCTTGTGGGGTGAAGCGATACGACGCTTGCAGTTCGGCATCGGCCCGGCGGAGCTCTTCGGCATCAAGTACCGCGACGGCACCCCTGCGCAGGAGCTCCGAACGACTCGTTCCTCGTTCGGCGGCAAGTCGATCAAGTCGCGTGACAAGATCGTCGTCCAATTGCACCAGCACTTCCCGTCGTCCCATGTAGCATATGGTAACACATATGCTACATGTTGCCACCTCGCCATTTCTCACCTAGGGTGCCACGGTCGCCGGAGCGAACCAATGCGCGAATATCGACTTGGCCGATGGGTTCGAACAAAGTCTCGTTGCCTCCGCCGAGAGGCTCCGTCGCAGCATCCGAGCGATGACTTCGGGATCTTCGAGGGCCCGAACTACTTGATGGTCGCGATCACGTGGCCGTCCTTGGCGACGTCGGCGGCGGTCTCGCCAGAGGTCACCGTGCTGGTCGTTACGTTCCCCGCGGTGAAGAGTGTGTAGTGCGACACGCCGAGGGCCGCGAGCCGTTGCTGAAGGTACGCCTCGACGTTGGCGGCGCGCTGTTGGCTCAGCTTGAAGTTCGCGGCCCTGGCCGATGCGCTGGACTGCTGTGGCGCCGTCAAGACGTCGCCGTAACCGACCAGCGCGATGTTGGTCTTCTTGCTGGCTTTGATCTCCGCGGCGAGCCCCTTGATCTGCGCGTCGAGCGCAGGTGAGAGCACCGAGGACTTCAGCGCGAACGGCCCGAGCGCCACGGCGGTGCCGATGACCGGTTTCGTGACCGGCCCCTGGACACTCCACTGGGCGTAGAGGGCGACGGACGAGGCGAAGGCGTACGTGACGCCGTTCGCGTAGCTGAGTCCCTTTCCGTTCGCGGCGGTGTTCCAGCGAGTGAAGGCGTACCCGGCGCGCGTGAATCGATTGCGTGTCAACGCAGTAGCGTGGCGGGCCCTTTGCGCCACCATGGTGCCTCTGCCTCCGTTGGCCCTGAAGGTGACCACGTGAATCGCACGAGCCGGATTGACACTCCACTGGGCGTAGAGGGTGACGGACGAGGCGAAGGCGTACGTGACGCCGTTCGCGTAGCTGAGTCCCTTTCCGTTCGCGGTGGTGTTCCAGCGCGCGAAGGTGAACCCGGCGCGCGTGAATGCATTCAGCGTCAACGCCGTTGGGACACTCGCGGTCTCGTCAGCCATCGTGCCGGTGCCACCGTTGGCGTGGAAGGACACGCTGTAGGTTGCCGTGCCGCCGATCGTGAGCGCGAATTTCCAAGTGCCGGTGTCGCCGTCGGTGTCAGAGTCGGTGCCGCTCACGGTGTAGGTGCCCACCGCCAAGGTGCCGGACACCGAGACGGCGCCCGAGGAGTTCACCGCGAGCAGCGCGCTGCTGCTCGCGGACTGGTTGAAGGTGACGTTCCCGTTGTTGCCGGAGACGTTCAGCTGGCTGGTGAAGCCCTTCGAGCTGTTGACCGTGGTCGAGCCGCCGGTCGGCGAGGCCTGGCTGATCGACGAGGCGCCGACCGTGAGGGCGTAGGTCCAGGTGCCGGTGTCGCCGTCGGTGTCAGAGTCGGTGCCGCTCACGGAGTAGGTGCCCACCGCCAAGGTGCCGGACACCGAGACGGCGCCCGAGGAGTTCACCGCGAGCAGCGCGCTGCTGCTCGCGGACTGGTTGAAGGTGACGTTCCCGTTGTTGCCGG
>Ga0182014_10000385_pt1 | contig 57659 bp, 41 predicted proteins | sample 612S2DmetaG_FD_120489 | JGI IMG/M metagenome (GOLD analysis project Ga0182014, IMG submission 120489) | Permafrost microbial communities from Stordalen Mire, Sweden - 612S2D metaG | ecosystem: Environmental > Terrestrial > Soil > Wetlands > Permafrost | place: Sweden: Stordalen | collected... | reverse complement strand
ATATGGCGTAGGCGACGACATGGACGACCTGCTTGCAAAATATGACCCCACCTAACTGATCCTCGCGGCCGGTTCACGCCTGCAAAGACATGCTACGCATCCTTGCCGAAAACTCACAACCATCGTCAGCGCGGACTCGACCACTCAGGCCGATCTGCTGATCGATGGCGCGACCATCAAGGAAATCCGTGCGGGGATTCCAACCGCCGCCGCAGACACAATCGTCGACGCAACCGGCCTCCTGCTGTTGCCCGGCGGCATCGACGCGCACACTCATCTGGACATGCCCTTTGGCGGCACCAACTCCGCCGACGATTTTGAAACCGGCACCAGGGCTGCGGCCATCGGCGGAACCACGACCATTGTTGACTTTGCTATCCAGGCGCGCGGAACCAGGATGCGCACCGCGCTCGATACGTGGTGGAAGAAGGCCGAAGGCAAAGCCTGCATCGACTATGGCCTGCACATGATCGTCACCGACCTGCCTGACGCGGGCCTTGAAGACATGGATGACATGGTGCGCGAGGGCGTTGCCAGCTTCAAGCTCTTCATGGCCTATCCCGGCGTACTGATGGTGGACGACGCCACAATCTTCAAAGCGATGCGCCAGACGGCGAAGAACGGCGCATTGATTTGCATGCACGCTGAGAACGGCTCGGTGATTGACGTGCTGGTGCGGCAGGCGCTGGCCGAGGGCAAGAGCGCGCCCATCTATCACGCCCTCACACGGCCCACGCGCGCTGAGGCTGAAGCGGTGCATCGCGCCATCGCAATGGCCGAGATGGCGGGTGTGCCCGTCTACATCGTGCATCTATCCAGCGAAGACGCGTTGAACCAGGTGCGCGAGGCGCGCGACCGCGGCCTGCCCGCCTTCGCTGAGACCTGTCCGCAATATCTCCTGCTCTCGCTCGAGGACGTCGTCGATGCGGGCTGGGAGGGCGCAAAGTATGTCTTCACGCCTCCATTGCGCGAGCGGCGCAATCAGCCAAAGCTTTGGGAGGGCCTTCGCCGGGACAGCCTGCAGGTAGTGTCGACGGACCATTGTCCATTCTGCTTTAGAGATCAAAAGGCGCTTGGCAAGGACGATTTCACCAAGATTCCCAATGGTGGTCCCGGCATCGAGAACCGCCTGCAACTGCTTTATCATCACGGCGTCGGTCTGGGCAACATTTCGCTCAACCGTTTCGTGGAGCTGGTTTCCACCGCACCGGCACGTATTTTCGGCATGTACCCCAAAAAGGGTGTGCTCGCCCCCGGCAGCGACGCCGACATTGTCCTCTGGGATACCGCGGCCGCGCACACCATCAGCGCTGCCACACACCACATGCACGTGGACTACTCCATGTTCGAGGGCTTTCATGTGCGCGGCAATGCGCGTGATGTCTATTCGCGCGGTGAACTGATTGTGTCGAATGGCAACTTCATCGGCAGGCCCGGCCGTGGCCAGTATCTTCGCCGCGAGGCGCGCGGCGGTGCGTGGAAGTAATCTGACCGCAGAGCCGAGTCTTTTCGCAGTCCAAATTTCCCGCCGAGGACGTCCTGTGACCACCGTCGATCCATCGCTTTCCAACCGCGACCTGGTCCCAACCGTGCCCGCGCAGCGCACCTGGGGCACGTACAACTACATTGCCCTCTGGTTCTCCATGTCCATGGAGATCACCACCTATCAGCTTGCCTCGTCGCTTATCGCCAAGGGAATGGACTGGAAACAGGCGGTCCTCACCGTGCTGCTGGGCAATCTCATCGTACTGGTCCCCATGCTGCTCAACGCCCACGCGGGCGCAAAGTACGGCATTCCGTTTCCTGTCTTCATTCGCGCCCCCTTTGGCGTGCGCGGTGCCAATCTGCCCGCGATCCTTCGTGCCGTTGTAGCCTGCGGATGGTTTGGCATTCAGTCGTGGATCGGGGGAACTGCGATTCACTCCATGCTTGCCGTTATATGGCCTTCCACTGCCACCTCGGACGGACTTCTGTGGGCTTGCTTCCTTGGTTTCTGGTTGCTCAACATGATCGTCGTCTGGCGCGGCGTCGAGTCCATCCGCCATTTGCAGGCTTTCGGTGCGCCGTTCATGTTTGTCATGGCCGCAGCTCTGCTCATTTGGGTACGCATCAAGGCCGGCAGCTTCGGAACCATGCTCTCCACGCCCAGCCAGTTCCACTCCACCAGCCAGTTTCTCGCCGTCTTCTTCCCCTCGCTTACGGCGATGGTGGGATATTGGGCCACACTCGCGCTCAACATCCCCGACTTCACGCGTTATTCCAAATCGCAAACGGCGCAGGCCTGGGGACAGGCGTTTGGTCTGCCCGTCGCCATGACGCTCTATACCTTTGTAGGCATCTCGGTCACCTCAGCCTCAGCGGTACTCTTCGGCAAGCCCATCTGGAACCCCATTGTGCTGATAGGCGCGTTTCATCAGCCTGTAGTGGCCTTCGTAGCGCTCATCGCCATCCTCGTTGCAACCCTCAACGTCAACATCGGCGCGAATGTAGTCTCGCCTTCCAACGATTTCTCCAACATCTATCCGCGCCTCATCAGCTTCCGCACCGGTGGCTTGATCACCGGCTTTCTGGGCCTGGCCATGTGCCCCTGGAAGCTGCTGGCCACTCCGGATGCCTACATCTTTGGCTGGCTCATTGGCTACTCCGGCCTGCTTGGCCCTGTAGCCGGCATCATGGTCTCGGACTACTTCCTCATCCGAAAGACTGAACTGGATGTGAACTCGCTCTATCATCGCGAAGGGATCTATTACTACGCCCGCGGGATCAATCCGCGCGCCATCGTGGCGCTGGTCCTGGGCGTGGCCATCGCGCTTGTGGGTATGGCTGTCAAGCCGCTGCATTTCCTCTACGACTACGCGTGGTTCGTCGGCTTCTTCACGGCGGGAATTTTGTATGTGGGCCTGATGAAGTTGGCGCCGCCCGTGGGCGGCGTATCTGCCGAATTGCTTACTGCCGGCTCTGAAGACGGCTCGCGCTAGAACAGAACCCGCATCTCCGAGACCAGGTTGTGGTTGTAGAGGTAGAAGCTGGAAGTCGCGATCTGCATGCCCGTATCGAACACCACGATGGCATGGGTTGGCGCCCAATCCTTGCGCCGCACCATGTAGAAGGCCGCGGGAGTCAGAAAGTTCTGCGTCTTCCCGTCATTGGGTCCGCCGTAGTTGAAAGTGGCGTTGTCTTCCACATCGAACCATACATGCGCGCTGGGATGCACCTGCCCCGTCACGTTCCATTCGATGGCTCGCCCCTGCAGTGCGACCTTGCCCATGGGCAATACTCCGCCCAGCACCGACTGCACATTGAAGCGCCCGCGGGCAATACCTGAAGCCAGTTTGGGGCACTCGAAGGCGGTAAGCATGGCGTTTTGGTAAGCCCGGGGCGCGAAGCCATGAGTCACAATCGCCGTCACCGCAAAATTGCCGTGCTCCGCGTTGCCTGAAGCAATGCGGTACTTTACCTGTGTGAATGCATTGCCAAAACCGTCCTTGAATGCGGCGGAATGGTTGCGAAAGAACGACGGCGGATCGAAGTCGATCTGAAAGCGCCTAGCCTCGACGACTGAAATGCCGTGGTTGTTCCCGTAGCTGATCACCTGCGCGCCTGGAGCGTAGCCGTTAGCAACCGAGAACCGCATAGCCTGCGACAATCGCGAATCCGTCTGAATCAGCGGTCCCATCCACAACGGCTGCACGGCCGCCATCTGGGCGTTGTGCGCCCTGAATTGCTCGTAGGGCGTTTGCTGTGCACCTACCTGGTGTTCTCCGCAAAGCAGGGACGTAAGCAGCAAATAGAAGATGAACAGTTGTTTGTGCACAGGTATGTTTCTATTTGATAACAGGTTGCGAAACGTAGAAAAGTGATCTTCAACACCCATGTAGCTCGGCCGCGGAGCGCGCAACTATACTTCCAGCCATGCCAGTCATCCGGTTCATTTTGTTGTGTGCCGCGGCCGCGCTGTTTCCCGGCCAATCCTCCGCTCAGGGCGACTCACCCTGGCAGATGCAGGAATCAGGCACAACCGCCGGCCTGCGCGGGATTGATTCGGTCGATGGCACCGTGGCTTGGGCCAGTGGAACCAGCGGGACCGTGCTGAAGACCATCGATGGCGGCGCGCATTGGCAGAAGTGCGCGGTGCCGGATGCGGCGACAGATGGCGCAACGCTAGACTTTCGCGGCGTCCAAGGGTTCAACGCGGGCGCTGCTATCGTCATGTCCTCCGGCTCTGGCGACAAAAGCCGCCTTTATAAGACCATGGACGGGTGTAGGAGTTGGAACTTGTTGTTGAAGAACACCGATTCTGAAGGCTTTTGGGATGCAGTGCGCGTCGATAGCTTTGACAACGCTTGGACAATTCTCGGAGATCCCGTCGGTGGTCGATTTGTTGTATACAAATCGTCGGACCAGGGCCAAACATGGAAATCATTTGTGAAACCAGACCGGATGCCAAGGCCTAATTCAAGGGGCCAGGCGGTCTTTGCTGCCAGCAATACCTCCATGTATTTGAATGATCGCGAATACAGCCTCGCCTTCGTTACAGGCGGAACCGGTAAGTCCGAACTGTTTTTCACCCACCAATTCGACTTCTTTGATACGGGTGTCACTCTGTTCTTCCGAATGCAACCCCTCCCAATTGCTCATGGGTCGCAAAGTTCTGGCGCCTTTTCCTTTGCGTATCGAGACTGTCTCGCACCAATCGTCAATATGAAACAAACAGATTGTCCAACAGTTGTCGTTGGTGGCGACTACCAAAAGCCCGAGAAACGTGACGGAACTGCAGCTTATGCGCAATTCAGCGCCCTACTGGGGAAATCACAGGAATGGCATCCGGCCCAAATTCCGCCCCACGGCTACCGCTCCTCTGTCCAATGGTCCGACACCCTCAAGCTCTGGATCACCGTCGGCACCAACGGCTCCGACATCAGCCGCGACGACGGCAAGACGTGGCAGTCGCTCGACAACGGCAACTGGAACGCGCTTTCCTTGCCTTTTGTGGTAGGACCAAATGGCCGTATCGCCCGGCTAAACGGGAGTGTGCGCTAGACCCTCCAAGTGAACAGGCACGTGCACTAAAAAAACCTGCTCGATGTTAAAATGGTGGTACCGGATGATCCAGACAACTTCAGCGGCTGTCCCTCAGGATTCCCGCCCCGTACGGGACCCCGAGTTGCGGGCTCCGATCATCCAGGTTCACAACCTGGAAAAGACCTACCATACTGTTCACGGAACCCTTACCCTCTTCCACGGATTGGACTTAGATGTCCGTTCCGGTGAGCTCGTAGCCATCATGGGCCAGTCTGGAGCGGGAAAGAGCACGCTTTTGCACATTCTGGGTGCACTTGATGCTCCCACCCAGGGAACTGTACACTGCGCCTCAACCAATGTAGCCACTCTTTCCCAGCGAGAGGCGGCGGCCTTCCGCAATCGCGAAATCGGCTACGTATGGCAGTTTCACTACCTCCTGCCGGAGTTTTCGGCGCTTGAGAATGTGGCCATGCCGTTGCTGGCCCGCGGCCAAACCCGCCGCGATGCCCTTGCAACCGCATCCAACTGGCTAAGAGAGGTTGACCTGGAGGATCGCAGCGAGCATCGGCCTGGCGAACTCTCGGGCGGCGAGCAGCAGCGCGTTGCGCTCGCGCGGGCTTTGGTCGCCAGTCCCCGTTTGCTGCTTGCCGACGAGCCTACGGGCGACCTGGACGAAACTACTGCCGGCCGAGTTTTCGACCTGCTGGAACGATTGCACTTGTCGCACGGGCTCACCTCGATTGTGGTGACCCACAACCCCGATCTCGCCGCGCGCTGTACGCGGACTCTGCGCCTGGAGCGCGGGCGCCTTGTACCCTGGGGGCAATCTTCCCAATCCGGAATTACCACCGGAACCCCCTGACGAAAAAGCACCATTTCGGTTAGGTTCTGAGTCTGATTAAATAAGGCAGCCTGGGAACGGGGACTACGCTCTCATCCGGGTTGGAAAGCGTAGGATGGGGTTTCCTCGGACAGCACGAACTCCGGGAACAACTGGTAAGATGACCAACCAGCCCATCTCAAAGGGCTGTTCGGGGGCACAAATGGGATTTTCCAAAGGGGGCCTCCGGCGGCGAAGTCAGAGAAAAGGCGCGTGCGGGTAGGGCTGAAGCCGGCAGATTAACCGGACGGCCACTCTCTCCGAAAGCCTGTTGCAAGGGGGGACCATCATGTTCGAACGCTATACGGAGAAGGCACGGCGCGTAATCTTTTTTGCGCGGTATGAGGCCAGCCAGTTCGGCTCGCCTTATATCGAGACTGAGCACCTGCTGTTGGGTCTGTTGCGCGAGGACAAGGCGCTCACCAACCGCTTCCTGCGCTCCCACGCCTCGGTCGAGTCGATCCGCAAGCAGATTGAGGCCCACACCACCATCCGCGAAAAGGTCTCCACCAGCGTGGATCTCCCGCTTTCAAATGAGTGCAAGCGGGTGTTGGCCTATGCAGCGGAAGAAGCCGAACGGCTGGGCCATAAGCACATCGGCACCGAGCACCTGCTGCTGGGTCTGTTGCGTGAGGAGAAGTGCTTCGCCTCGGAGATATTGCAGGAGCGCGGCCTGAAGCTGGCGCAGATTCGCGAAGAACTGGCCCGCGTCACCCAGGAGAAAGCCCCGCAGCAACAGCGTCAGCGCGAGTCCAGCCTGCTGGCCGAGTTCAGCCGCGACCTGACCCAGGCCGCCATGGACGGCCAACTCGATCCCCTGGTTGGACGCGACGGCGAACTGGAGCGTGTGGTGCAGATTCTGTGCCGCCGCACCAAGAACAACCCCGTGCTGATCGGCGAGCCCGGCGTGGGCAAGACCGCTATCGTCGAAGGCTTGGCGCAGCGCATCGCCGACGGCGAGGTGCCCAGCTTCCTGGCTGACAAACGCGTTCTCGGGCTCGACCTCTCGCTCATTGTGGCTGGAACCAAGTACCGTGGCCAGTTCGAGGAGCGGCTCAAGACCATCATGAAGGAACTGATGGAGAATCAGAATTCCATCATCTTCATCGACGAGTTGCACACCCTGGTGGGCGCAGGCTCGGCTGAAGGTTCGCTGGACGCGGCCAACATCCTCAAACCGGCTCTCAGCCGTGGCGAAATCCAGTGCATCGGCGCCACTACCCCGGCGGAGTACCGCAAATCCATCGAGAAGGACCGCTCGCTGGAGCGGCGCTTCCAGGCCGTAAAGGTTCCTCCGCCCAACGAGGCCGACGCCATCAAGATCATCATGGGCATCAAGGACCGCTACGAGAAATTCCATGCCGTCAGCTATACCGACGCCGCGGTGGAGTTCGCCGTATCCCATTCCAACCGGTACATCCCCGACCGCTTCCTGCCCGACAAGGCGATCGACCTCATCGATGAGGCAGGCGCGCGCGTCAAGCTGCGCCAGACCACCTTACCCGAAGAGATCACCGAGGTGCAGAAGCGCATCAAGTTCATCGTCCACCGCATGGACTCGGCGATTGCCAACCACGAGTTTGAGAAAGCCCGTTTCTACTCCGACGAGGAGCGCAAAGAGCGCGAAAACCTCCGTGCCCTGCGCGACAAATATCACCTCGATGATTCGGCCTCGGGCATTGTGGGTCGCGAAGACATCGAAGACGTTGTCAGCCGCTGGACCGGTGTTCCCGTCACCAGCATCAAGGAAGAAGAAACGCAGAAGCTGCTGCGTGTGGAAGAGGAACTGCACAAGCGCGTCATCTCGCAGGAGAAGGCGATTAGCGCGCTGGCCCGCGCCATCCGCCGTTCGCGCGCCGGACTCAAGTCTCCGGCCCGGCCTATCGGCAGCTTCCTGTTCCTCGGTCCCACCGGCGTGGGGAAAACGGAGATGGCCCGCACCCTGGCCAATTTCCTCTTCGGCTCCGACAAGGCGCTCATCCGCTTCGATATGTCGGAGTTCATGGAGAAGCACTCGGTTTCCAAGCTCATCGGCTCGCCCCCGGGCTATGTGGGCTACGAGGAGGGCGGCCAGTTGACCGAACGCGTCAAGCGCTCGCCGTACTCCGTGGTCCTGCTCGACGAAATTGAGAAGGCGCATCCCGATGTCTTCAACATCCTGCTGCAGGTCTTTGAAGATGGCCAGTTGACCGACGGCCTCGGCAATACCGTCGACTTCAAAAACACCATTCTCATCATGACCTCGAACATCGGCGCGCGGCACCTGCAGAAAAAGCAGGGCCTCGGTTTCCAAAGCGACCGCGAAGACCTGGTCAATGACAAGGTCGAGGAACTGGTCAAGCAGGAAGTGAAGAAGACCTTCAACCCTGAGTTCCTCAACCGTCTCGACGAGGTCATCCTCTTCCAGTCGTTGTCGGATGCCGATCTGATTCAGATTGTCGAGCTGCTCGTGCAGCAGTTGAACGCCAATCTGGCGCAGAAAGCCATCACCATCTCCGTCACCGAGGAAGCCAAGAAGTGGATTCTCGACAAGACTCTCGTTGATCGCAGCTACGGTGCGCGTCCCCTGCGCCGCGCCCTGCAGCGCTATGTGGAGGATCCGTTATCCGAGGCCTTGATTGCCGGGCAGATTCTGGCCCGTCCGGCATTCCTCGAGGTCTACCTTGACGCCAATCAACTCTTCTATCGCCCTGTCAGCGCCGACGAAACTGCGAGCGAAGAGAAGGCGGCTGGTGTTCTCTTGTTCAGCAATTGACAGGGAACTGAACGCACGATCAACACGAAAATGGGTGCCCCAGGACTCGATTCTGAGTCCTGGGAAATCCTCCATAATTCATCAGTCCCGGCATCCCTGCCCGGGGCTTTTGTTTCTCTCGTTTCCTGTCTCCACTCCCAATGATAGGATGGCTAAGCATCTTGAACAGAGAGCGAAGCCATGAGCAAACTTCCCCAGCCCAATGCCCTCACATCTGAAGAAATCACCGCCATCACGCGCCAGACCAACTACGGCACCTGGCGCTTCCAAAAAACCTGGAAGCCGCTCCACATTGTGGATGCCGAGGGCTGCTGGTTTACTGATGGTGCAGGCAAGCGCTACCTCGACTTTTCTTCGCAGTTGATGTGCGTCAACTTGGGCCACAAGAACCCGCGTGTGGTCGAGGCCATCGCCGAGCAGGCTCGCGAACTGTGTTACGTTGCGCCCGGATACGCCACTTCCGCTCGTGCCCGCCTCAGCCAAAAGCTGCTTGAGGTGCTGCCCGCGGGACTGGAAAAATTCTTCTTTGCTACCAGCGGAACTGAGGCCAACGAGGCGGCCTTCAAGATCGCCCGCATGTATACCGGCAAGACCAAAATCGTCTCCCGCTATCGCTCCTATCACGGTTCCACTATGGCTTCCATTGCGGCCACGGGCGATCCGCGCCGCTGGGCCATGGAGCCCGGAGGCAAGGGCGCGGGATTCATTTTTGCTCCCGAAACAAACTGCTACGACTGTCCCATCAAGCACACTTATCCCGGCTGTAACATCGCTTGTGCCGACTATATCGAGCACATGATCCGTAACGAGAGTGATGTTGCCGCCGTCATCCTTGAACCCGTCGTAGGCACCAACGGAGTCCTAGTGCCTCCGCCGGAGTACTTCCCGCGCCTGCGTGAAATCTGCGACCGCCATGGCGTGCTGTTGATCGCCGACGAAGTGATGGCTGGATGGGGCCGCACCGGAAAGTGGTTTGCCGTCGATCACTGGAATGTGAAGCCGGACATTCTGGTCACTGCGAAAGGCATCACCTCGGCCTATGTCCCACTCGGCCTCTGCGCCACTACCAAAAAGATCGCCGACTATTTCGAGGACCACTACTTCTCCCACGGACACACATACGAAGCGCATCCCATCACGCTCGGTCCCGCCGTTGTGACGATCGAAGAGATGCAGCGGCTTAAGTTAGTCGAGCGAGCCGCCGAGCTCGAGCCCTACGTGCGCGAAAAGCTCGAAGTCCTCAAGACCAAACATCCGTCAGTCGGGGATGTGCGCGGCCTCGGCCTATTCTTCGCCGTGGAAATCGTGAAGAATCGCAAGACGAAGCAGCCGTTCAACACCATGCTCGACAAGGTGGAAGGCAAGCCCCTGGTCGTCGATCAGGTCGCCGCCAAAATGATGGCCGACGGCGTTGCCCAGCAGGCCTGGGTAAGTCACTTCGTCATCGCCCCGCCGCTCATCGTCACCAAGGATGAATTGGATATAGGGATTGCCGCGCTTGACCAGCACCTTGGCCTTGCCGATGCGCTGGTGGAAGCGTAGGGGCAGGGAACTGAGACCCGCGTCAACAACCCCTTCCGACAGCCACGCGAGGATTGTCTTCGCCGTGTCAGTCATTCAAGGGGCTTCCCAGCGACCAATCCTTGTTTGACAGGCGCCGACCGCGTGATTGAGACTTGCCTGTTCCAAGAGACGTTGCTCAGACTTCGCGCATTTATTCAGAAGGCCTCATGATCAATGATTCCGCGCAGAGTCCTGCTCTGCTTCGCAACTCCACGCTTGCCCACCTGGCTGCCTCCATCACCCGTCCCCGCTATGATCGCAGCCGCATGTTTCCTGGCCTCGTCCATATCGGGGTTGGAGGATTCAATCGTTCTCATCTTGCCGTATACCTTGACGACCTGCTTTTGCGTGGTGAATCAAAGCCTTGGAGCGAGTTCGGAATCGGCCTGCTCCCACCGGACAAATTGATTCACTCGGCATTGGTTGAGCAAGACTTTCTCTACGGACTCCTGCTCGTGGATTCCGAGCAGGAGAGCTATCGCATCATTGGATCGCTCGCCGGCCACCTTTATGCCCCTGAATCGACTGAGACTGTCTTGGAAAAGCTGAGTTCCCCGGATTGCGCCATCGTCTCGCTTACCGTAACCGAAGGTGGCTACTTTATTGAGGATGCATCCGGACGCTTTCTCGCCGACCACGAAAACGTCCGCCACGATCTCGAGCACCCCTCTTCCCCACGAACCTGGCTTGGATACGTGGCCGAGGCTTGCAGCCGGCGCTTGCAGCTTGGCCACGGGCCGTTCACGCTGCTCTCCTGCGACAACGTTCAGGCCAATGGCGCCACCGCGCGCAAGGCGCTGCTTTCCTTTGGCGAGGCGCGCGATGCGGCGCTGCGCAAGTGGATGGAGACAAATATTTCCTTCCCCAATAGCATGGTGGATCGCATCACCCCCAGGACGACGGAGGAAAATCGCGCCACGATTGCGCAGAAGTTTGGCGTCCTCGATCTCGCTCCAGTGGTCTCAGAGCCCTTCCGGCAATGGGTTCTCGAAGATGCTTTTATCGCCGGCCGTCCTGCCTGGGAACAGGTAGGCGCGCAGATGACAACCGACGTTGCGCCCTACGAGATGACGAAGATGCGCCTGCTCAACGGCGGACACTCCACAATCGGTTATGTAGCGGATTTACTCGGTTACAGCACCATCGCGGAGGCAGCCGGCGACCCTCTTCTGCATCAACTGCTGATTCAATTCATGGCAGAGGTACGCCCAACGCTGAAGCGCCTTCCGGGCATCGATCTCGATGACTACACTGCAACCATCGTCAAGCGTTTCTCCAATGCTGCGATACGCGATCAGGTCGCACGCATCTGCTCTGACGGATGCGCCAAGATTGCAAAATTCCTTGTCCCGTCGCTTACTGACCTGCTCAACAAATCGGAAAAGCCGCGCGTCCTTCCCTTCGTCATTGCCAGTTGGCTTCATTACCTGCGCGGCCGTGACGAGAGCGGACGCGCCATGACCATCTCGGATTCCTCTCTCGATTGTTTGAAGCCGTTTCTCGATGACGGCGGCGGCAACGCCGGTCTTGCGCTCTCCGTCCGGTCTCTTTTCGGAGAGCTGGCATCCACCCATCCGTATCTCATAACCCAGGTGCAGAAAGAATTGGACCAGCTTCGCAGTCACGGGGTGCGCGCGTCCCTCACGCGGAACCTGAATCCGGTCGTGGCGCAGTGACAGATCAATCCATCCAGCCGCGAATCCCTTTTGCAGAACGCCTGGGCATGCATCCTCAGTTAGCCCTCGGCTACCTGGGTCTGCTCCTTTTCATGGTTGGCGACGGTGTGGAAGCAGGCTTTCTTTCGCCCCTCTTGATGGACCTTCACTTCAGTCCGGCGCGGGTCGCCCTGGTCTTCACGGCCTACGGAGTCACCGCGGCCGTGGCTTCGTGGCTCAGCGGAGCGCTCTCTGACATCTTCGGCCCCAAGAAGGTGATGTGGGCCGGCCTGTTGATTTGGATCGGCTTCGAGATGCCGTTCCTCTCCCTCGGCATAGCGCACGCAAATTACTCCATCATTCTCCTGAGTTATGGTTTGAGGGGTTTCGGATATCCGCTCTTCGCCTATGGTTTCCTGGTTTGGGTAGCTGCCGTTACGCCGGAGCGGTATCTCGGCACGGCCATCGGTTGGTTCTGGTCGGCACGCACCGGTGGGCTGCCCACGCTCGGCGCATTGCTCGCCAGCTTTTCGGTGCCTCTTCTCGGCACCTACAAGACACTCTGGTTCTCCGTGGTATTGGTTGCGGCGGGCGGCCTCATTGTGCTGTTAGGTGTGAACGAAAGCCATGGGACAACTCCGCTATCCACCACTGGCGAGAATCCGCTCCGGGTCCTTTTTACCGGCGTGTCGATCGTGTGGAAGCACCCCAAAGTCGGCCTGGGTGGAATCGTGGCCACAATCACCACCACATCGGAGTTCGGATTCCTTGTCTTTCTGCCCATCTTCTTCATTCATGTGATCGGGTTCACGCTGCAGCAGTGGCTCCAAATCCTCAGCATCATGTTTGCCACCAATGTCGTCGCCAATCTCTTTTGGGGTTACGTCGGCGACAGAATCGGATGGCGCCGGACCATCACCTACGCCGGAGCATGCGGCTGCGCCCTCACTACGCTTGGGCTTTTCTACGTTCCTCACATCTTCGGCGCGAACTACTTGCTGGTAATGGCTGCGGGCATGGCCTACGGCGTGGCGCTGGCCGGATTTGTCCCCATCGCCGCCATCATGGCTGTCCTGGCGCCGGAGTCGCGCGGAGCCGCGATGTCCATCATGAATCTCGGCTCCGGCATGAGCACCTGGATCGGTCCCGCCATCGCGGGCCTCTTCCTGCCATTGCTGGGCGTCTCGGGAGTCATCTGGATTTTTGCCTTCATGTATCTCGTCGCGGCGGTCATCAGCGCGACGCTGCGCATTCCCGGCATCCGGGCTCTCAGATAGCCCACAAACCCAGGTTTCAATCGACGTGATCGTTCAGTGCCCCCGAACCAGAGGCGCGCCAGCAATCTTCAGGCGCACGCGATACATGCTGCTGCTGGCCGCGACATAGAGCGTCTTCCGATCCGGTCCCGCCCAGGTCATATTGGCGACGCGTTCTGAGAAGAGTATGGTCCCCAGGGGCTTGCCCTCGGGTGAAAATATCCACACTCCGCCAGGACCCGCACTGTAAATATTCCCCTGCTGATCGATCTTCATGCCATCCGGGTTGCCGGGGCGCGGATCGCCAGTCGCATCGTAGAGCAGCTTTCCCTCTGTCAATGTGCCATCCGGTTGCACCCGGTAGCGCATCCATATCTTCTTCGGTTCGGAGTTGTTGACGTAAAGATACTTTTCATCGGGAGAGAAAGCAATGCCGTTCGGCCGGGGAAGATCGCTGACCAGCAGTTGCAATGCGGCGCGATCGGGTGCAGCACCCGCCTTATGTTCCAGCGCCGCCGGAATGCGATACACTCCGTTCACCTTGAGTTCTTTGGCGGGATCGGTGTCTTTCTGGGTCTGCAATCCATAGATCGGATCGGTGAAGTAGAGCGACCCATCCGACTTGTAGACCAGGTCGTTGGGGCTATTGAGCCGCTTGCCCTTATACGTGTCTGCAAGGATCGTAAACGGCCCTTGCGCGCTCAGCGACTCCAGCCTGTAGACATCGCGCTGCGCATGTCCGGCAACGGTCAATCGGCCGCGAACGTCGAGCGTCATCCCGTTCGATCCCGGCTCCTTGCCAACGTAGGGAGCTGCTTCCTTCCACCCGCTCGGCTTCAAAAAGGTGGTCGTGCCCCCGGCCGGTGTCCACCTGTGGATGCAGTTGGCCGGAATGTCGGCGAAGAAGAGACTGTCATTCACCCAGACCGGACCCTCCACCCACGTGAATCCGATGGCGATCCGCTCCAGGCTGGCGCCCGCAGGGATGATCTGGTCGATGGAAGCATCCAGCCGGTCAACCTTGAGAGGCGTCGAGTTCAAAACTGCGGCGGTGGGTTTTCCCTCGGGTTTTGATCCTGCGGCGGCATCCGTCACGTTCATCGTGGATACGAACAGAGCTACAAGTGCGAGCGGAAAAAGCAGTCGGAACGTTCCTGTCAGTTTCATTCGATTCTTCCTGAAAATCTGGTGAGTGCAACCGGCCTGTGATCTCCTGCCCTTCATCGAGAGCGCATCTTTAAAGCCTGGAAGATCGGTCGCCATCCATAGATATTCCCCCGGTTGCCTGCTGTCAAGGCGAGCACGATTCTTCAGCTCATCGTTCTCTATCCAGGCCATGCAGAATTCGCCTCATGCTGTCGAGCGCAAATCCCCGCTTCCTCACTGCGCAGTGATCCCCGTTTCAATCGAAGACCACCGTCTTGTTGCTGTAACAGAGAATCCTCTGGCTCAGGTGCCAGCGCACGGCGCGGGAGAGAACCAGGCGCTCCAGATCACGGCCCCGCGCCACCAGGTCCTCCACCTGGTCGCGGTGCGAGATGCGCGCTACGTCCTGCTCGATGATGGGCCCGTCATCGAGCACTTCCGTGACGTAGTGGCTCGTGGCCCCGATCAGCTTCACCCCGCGCGCATGGGCGGCGTGGTAGGGCTTGGCCCCGGTAAAAGCGGGCAGAAACGAATGGTGCACGTTGATGATCGCCGCCGGATAGCGCTCCACAAACGCCGGTGAGAGTACCTGCATATACCGCGCCAGCACCACCAGGTCAATCCTCTTTGCCTCCAGCACTTCCAGTTGTCTCGCCTCGGCCTCTGCGCGCTTCGCCGCCGTGTTCTCGATGTATTCGAAAGGAACTCCGTAGAACGCAGCCAGGTTCTCCACCGCGCGATGGTTTGAGACGATGACCGGAATCTCGCACTCCAGTTCGCCCGTGCGCCAGCGGTGCAGCAAGTCGGCCATGCAGTGCAGATATTGCGAACAGAACAACGCTACCCGCGGACGCTCCGTGCTTACGCTCAGCTTCCAGTGCATTGCCAGTTCCGCGGCCAGCGGAGCGAAGGCCTTTCTGAATCCCGCCAGGTCGAACCCCGGCATCTCGCCTGAGCCGCTCTTTTCCCCATTCAGCGACCACTCGACACGCATGAAGAAGAGACCTTGCTCGTGGTCCTGGTGCTGGTCGGCGTGCAGAATGTTGGCGCCGTATTCGTAGAGCAATCCAGCCACCCGGGCCACCAGCCCCTTGCGGTCCGGACAATCGATCAGAAGAACAGCAGTGTCTTTCATATCCTTTTCAGATTACGGCATCGAACTAATCTCGCCAGCCGCGCAAAAAAAAGAATGCCGGGGCAATCTGTGCCCCGGCGATGCGCGTGCAACGCAATGACTTGGCCGCCGGCTGCGATGCTCAAACGGCCGTTTCGCCATGAGCGCCCAGGGGCGCGCTCAATTGTTCGCGCAGGCTGTCGGCCAGGTCAGCCACCATACGCAACTTGTCAACCACCGGCGCCGGCACCTCCGGCCCTGAAAGCGCCAGTTGGGAGTGCAGCAGAAGGCCCGCGACCGTGGTCTTCAATTCCGTTTCGATGGCCACCGTCGCCGCGCGCCGAGCCAGGGTCTGCTCCCGTTCGCGGCGGTGCAGTGCGGCGCGAATCTCGCGGATGAGCCGGGGAGCCCCGGAGAGGGCGAAGTTGATCTGGAGTGGAATCGCCAGCCCGGCGCGCTCCCAAATGGCCTCGGCCGCGGCCGGATCGCACTCGGCCATAGTTTCGTCCACGACCACGGCGTCAAATTCCCCCCGCCGCAGCGCAGCCAGCGCCGTCTTGCGTCCCTCCGCCACTTCAACCTCCATGCCCAGCTGTGTTCCCACCACCGCGGCGCAATTACGGGCGCCTTCGATTCCAGTCACCATCAGAATGCTCATCCCCAGCTCCTTGTTGCCTGCCTGTTGTTGCGTACCTGTTGTTGCGTGCCTGATATCGCATGCCTGGACCGTCAAATACGAGGCCTGGTTGCGTGATTCCCGTTGGCAATCGGGGCGCAAAACTCCGCTCGACGCCGCATTGGGTCCCACGGGTACAGCCTTCTCCGGCGGCCTTCCCGGGCGTCTACTCGTCCTCGAACGAGCCGCTGATGCCGTACTCCTTCAGCTTGCGGTAGAGTGTCGTCTTGCCGATTCCCAGCAGCTTGGCGGCCTGGAGTTTGTCGCCGTTCAAGGCGTGAATGGCTCCCACGATAGCCTGGCGCTCCAGTTCTGCCAGCGGCGTCACCGTCTGGCCGTCCTTTGCCGTGTCTGCCTGCCCTGCGGCGGTCGCGGCGCGGTGCGCTGCCAGGCCCTCCTGCTGCAGCTGCGTGGGCAGGTCGCCCAGGTGCAACACCGGCCCCGAAGAGAGTGCACAGGCACGCTCTACAGCGTTCTCCAACTCCCGCACGTTGCCCGGCCAGTCATGGCGCATCATGGTGCGCAGCGCCTCGTCGCTCAGCGTGAACTTGGTACCGTGTTCACGGCTGATGCGGTCCAGAAAGTGCGCCGCCAGCAGCGGTATGTCCTCGCGACGGTCGCGCAACGGCGGCAGGCGCAGGTTCACCACATTGAGCCGGTAGAACAGATCCTTGCGGAATGCCCCGTTTTCCACCATCGTTGCCAGGTCGCGGTTGGTGGCGGCCAGGATGCGCGCCTTGATCGGCACCCGGTGCGATGCCCCCACCGGCCTCACTTCCTTCTCCTGCAAGGCGCGCAGCAGCTTGGCCTGCAGGTCCAGAGAAAGCTCTCCGATCTCGTCCAGAAAGACGGTGCCCCCTTCGGCGGAGATCAGCAGCCCGTCCTTGGAGCGGTTGGCGCCCGTAAATGCGCCTTTAACATAACCGAACAGCTCGCTCTCGATCAGCGTCGGCACCAGCGAGCCGCAGTCCACGGGCAGAAACGGTTTGTGCGCGTTGGGCCCATAGGCATGAATGGTCCGGGCCACCAGCTCCTTGCCCGTTCCGCTCTCCCCCAGCACCAGAACAGGGTGCGTGCTCTGCGCCACTTTGGAGAGAATGCGGTAGAGCTTCTCCATCTCTGCGGAGCGGCCGATCATGGCGCCCAGTCCCTGGGAGAGGCGCAGCCGCTCCCTCAACTGGCGGGTCACGGTGTCGGTCGTATGGCTGGCAGCCGCGCGGTCCAGCACCGCGGAGAGCTCATCGATGGCAAAGGGCTTGGTCAGGTAGTCTGAGGCTCCGCAGCGCATCGCCTCAACCGCCGCGTTCACTGACCCCGACGCGGTCATGGCAATGATCGAAATCTGCGGGTAGAGCAGCTTGACCTCGGATACCAGGTCCACACCCTGGCTGTTTCCCCAGGGCAGATTGACCAGCAGAATATCCACAGCCTGGCCGCGCAGCAGGCTCCGCGCCTGTTCCAGGTTGCGGGTGTCTTCCGCCGCGTACCCCAGGGTGGCGGCAATCTCGGCGCAGGCCGAGCGCATCGCTGCATCCGAATCCACAACCAGCAGATGGAGTCTCGGCGCCGCCTCCGCAGGTTCAGGGATAAACTCCATGGCCCTCGTGCAAACTACTGTTTCGAGCATTGTATTCGCCTCGCGCACACTTGAGTATTCCGGGCTGCCTGCCCGTTCATTTCAGGGTCTTCCTGGCTTGCCGCTTCAGCACTTGCGAGCCGGCAGTTCGATCTGGAAGCAGGCGCCCGACGGGTCCCTATTGGCGGCGTTGATTCGTCCCCCCGCGGACTCTACCAGGGAGCGGGCGATGGAGAGCCCCAGCCCGCGATGTGCACCCGCAAGCCCGTCCTTGCCATTGGCCGCGCTAGGCCTTGACCGGGTCGTGAAGCCGGGGTCAAACACCCTTTCCAGTGCGTTGAGGGGCAGGCCCGGCCCGTTGTCCTCCACCGTCAGCACCAGCCAGGGATCGCTCGCCGCTTCGGCCACTCCCTCTCTCAGGTCCAACTGAATCCTCCCGCCCGCTGGCATCGCTTCGGTCGAGTTCTTGATCAGGTTCACCAGGATGCGGGTCAGCTCCTCGCCGGTAAGGCGCACCGGCAGTTCGCCGCCGCTGGCATGGATGGTCAGCGCGATCGAGGGTCCGGCCAGGGCGGTCAGCAGGTTCTGCGCACCCACCAATTCTTCCGCCAGGTTGTCGATGGGCGTGGCTGGCAGCAAATCCCAATGCTTCGGCGGTTGCTGCGGCACGGGAATCGACTCCATCCAGGACAGGCTGCCACTCTCCCGCGCGCTCCGGCTCGGGACAAGCGCTCCCGGCCTGGTCCGGACCTCCAGGGCCACCAGCTTCTCCACCAGCCGGCGACTGGCCGCGGACACCAGCCGCAGTTCGCTCCCGTAGTGTTGGAACGAGGGCGTCAGCACCCCCGGTTCTTCCAGCAGTTCACAATAGAGCCCCAGCGCGGTCACCATATTCCGGGCATCGTGCGCCACTTCCGCCAGGCTCTCCACCCTGAAACCCTGGTCGACCGGCGTTTCCACTACTGCGTTCATCCGCAATCCTTCCAATGCGCTCAATTCCGCCGCGTGTTCCATCAGCTGCATGCCCCACCCCGTTCCTTTCGGCCATCCCCCGGCCTGGTTTGGTTCTCTGCCGCACTGTTCCGCGATTCTGCTTCTGCCGCAGCACGCCCGGTTCATTCCGGCTCCGGCTTCCGCATTTCCCATTTCTGTGTCTACAACTGGTTTTGTCCTGTTCTGTTACACGTGGTGTGCCAAACTCGGACACCGAATCTAAGCGGCTGATTAAGAAAGGGATGCTTGTGAATTTCCGGAACAAGATGGGAAGCAGCAGCAAAGGCGCGGGTCCCAAATTGGGACAGACACAACTCTCGCAATTGAAATAACTAACTTATTATCAATAAGTTATGCAGATTTTCCCATTTTGACCCCCGAAAATGCCCGCATTCCCGCTTTGAAACCGGGCCGCCTTCATTCCCGTCCCTTCCTCGCTCTTCCCGTACAATCCCCCTATGCACGACATTGCTCCACCTCCCTTCTTCCGCCCCGGTGGCCGCACGCCCGGCCAGCTTCGCCCCCTCACCCTCACCCCTGGATTTGTCCAGACCGCCGAAGGTTCAGTGTTGGTCTCGCTCGGCAACACCCGGGTGCTGACCAACGCCACCATCGAACCGGGTGTTCCCGGCTGGCTGCGCAACTCCGGCCGCGGCTGGGTCACCGCCGAGTACGCCATGCTGCCCCGCTCCACCGTCACCCGCACCCCGCGCGAAAGCGAGCGGGGCAGAATCGGCGGTCGCACCCACGAAATTCAGCGCCTCATCGGCCGGAGCTTACGCTCTGTAGTCGACATGCATGCCCTGGGGGAACGCACCGTCATTCTCGATTGCGATGTAATCCAGGCCGACGGCGGCACGCGCACCGCGGCCATCACCGGTGCGGCCGTGGCGCTGGCACTGGCGCTCAACGCCCTGGTCAAGGCCGGCACGCTCAAGGCGTCGCCCCTCAAGCAACTGGTGGCCGCGACTTCTGTAGGCATCGTCGGCGGCACAGCGCTGCTCGACCTCTGCTACGAAGAGGACTCGCAGGCCGAAGTAGACATGAACGTGGTGATGACCGCCGACGGCGGCCTAGTGGAGACCCAGGCCACAGCCGAGAAGGGAAGTTACTCCCGTGCCCAGTTAAACTCGCTCATCGATCTGGCGGAGACCGGGATGAAGGAGATTTTCGCCGCGCAGCAGGGGGTGCTGGGGCAGTAGGACACTCAAACTCCGCAAGAGCGGCAAGATGACTGCTCGCCGGATTCTGAAGAAGCTAATTGAGATTAGGACGAGTATTCTCGTCCCATGTCGATTCTCCGTCCCGTTTGTGCTTCACTCTCTGTGGTTTTGTCCTTTGCTTTGGCGGCATTCCCTCAAAACAGGACGGTAGCAATCACGGTGGACGATCTCCCGTATGCGGCAGCCGACGCAAGCCCTAGTCTGCTCCCTCGGGATAATCAGCAGGTGAGGGGGGTAAACCGGCGCCTTCTTTCAGCATTTCGAGCTCATCATGTTCCGGTGACCGGTTTTGTAGTTCAGAAGAGGGTCGAGGAACTTGGCAAGGACGCAGGAACTGGGATTCTAGCCCGGTGGACAGGCACCGGACTCGATCTCGGCAATCACATTTACTCGCATCCCGATATCAACAACCTTTCTGTTGTCGAAATCGAAGATGAAATTCTCAAGGGTGAAGCGATCATTACTCCCTTGATGAAGCAGGCTTCCAAAACTCCGCAGTTCTTTCGTTTTCCGATGAATCACACCGGAGATACGCAAGACAAGCACGACCAGATTGCTGCGTTCCTTTCTCAGCGCGGGTACCGTCTGGCGACCTGCACCGTCGACAACTCCGATTACCTCTTCAACGACGCATATTTGCAGATGCTTGCCCGGCATGATGAAGCGTCGGTCAAGAAGCTGCGTTCAGATTACCTTGCCTATACCAGCGCCGAAATCGACTTTTATGCGGCGCTGAATAAACAGGCGCTCGGGTATGAGCCGCCGCAGGTGATGTTGCTTCACGACAACCGGCTCAACGCCGATGTGATTGAACAGGTGCTGAAGATATTTGAAGCAAAGGGATACAAGTTCGTGACGCTTGGCGCGGCGCAATCAGACCGCGCCTACGAGGTGCCGGACCCGTTCATCGCAAAATATGGGAAATTCGGACCAATGTGGGGATACCGATGGGCCGAGGAGCGGAAAGTGAAGGTCGACGGTGCTTTGGAGCCGGACCCGCCAGAGTGGATATTGCAATACGGCAGGGAGAAAGCCGCCAAGACACAACTGTAGCTGAGGCGCGCAACCAACGCAGCACCGGGAGGCGGCAGGCAACTTGTCGTTAGTTCTGGTCCACCACCGACAACTCAATCTCCCCGGCCTATACTTACTGATTCAGTTCCAATCTTGCCGGGGAGGATTCATGTCCATACTCACACGTCGCGAACTCATTGCCCTGTTGCTTGCCGCACCAGCGGCCGCCCGTGCGTTCAGCGACGATTCCGGAGGTTGGATACCGCTCTTTGACGGCCACTCGCTCGACGGATGGAAAGCCGGCGAGCATGCGGATACATTCAAGGTCGCGGACGGTCAGATCGTCGCTCATGGCAACCGATCGCACTTGTTCTATGTGGGTTCCGAGCACCACGCCGATTTCAAAAACTTCGAGCTGAGCGCGGACTTGATGACCCGCCCCGGCGCCAACTCCGGCATCTACTTCCACACCGCATATCAGCCCTCGGGCTGGCCGGCGGCGGGATTCGAAGTGCAGATTGAGAACACACACGAAGGTGTCAGCGCATGTACGGAGCGGAAGAAGACCGGTTCCCTCTACGGAGTCCGCAACGTTTACCAGGCGCTCGTCGCCAACAACGAGTGGTTCCAAATGAACATCCTGGTTCGCGGCAAGCAAGTGCAGATCAGGGTGAACAATATGCTGGTGGTGGACTATATCGAGCCGGACCTGCCGTTCCGGGCCGATCTCAACTTCCAGCGAGTCATCAACCACGGCACGTTCGCGCTCCAGGGGCACGACCCGGCGAGCATCACCTGTTTCAAGAACATCCGCATTCGTCCGCTGCCCGATAACATCGCGCAAATTTCGAACGAACGGCCCGAAGTGGACGAACTCTACCGCGACGTCATCCGCCTTGGTACCGAAAACTATCCGCTGGTGGATTATCACGTGCACTTGAAGGGCGGGTTGACGATCGACCAGGCTCTGGCGAACTCCCGCCGCCTGGGCATCAACTACGGCATCGCCATCAATTGCGGCCTGGGTTTCCCGGTGCACAGCGACGACAGCGTGCACCAATACCTCGATAGCATGAAAGACCAGCCGTGCTACGTGGCTTTGCAGGGTGAAGGGCGCGAATGGATGACGCTTACCTCACCCGAGTCAGTCGCCCGCTTCGACTATTGCTTCACCGATGCAATGACCTTCAGGGATGACAACGGCAAGCGCTTGCGCCTCTGGATTCCTGAAGAGACCGGTGATATTCCCGACAAACAGGCATTCATGGAGATGCTCGTGAAGCGCATTCAGGGCGTGATGCACGAACCCATCGATATCTACGCCAATGCCACGTACCTGCCCGACCAGATTGCCGCGGAGTACGACGCGCTATGGACGCCCGAGCGGATGGCCAAAGTGATTGACGCCGCTCTAGAAAACGATGTCGCCATCGAGATCAACAACCGCTACAAGATTCCGAGTGCTGCGTTTATCAAAGCGGCCAAAGCCGCGGGCGCAAAGTTCTCCTTCGGAACCAACAATGCAGACGCGAACCTCGGTCGCCTCGAATACTCGATCCAGATGGTCAAGCAGTGCGGCCTCGGCTGGCAGGATATCTTCGTTCCCAAGCTCCCCGGCCAAAAGCCCATCCAGGTCAAAAAGTGGCGTACGACCGCGTAAGCCTCTCCTGGGTCTTGATCGATCCGTCTCCGCGCTTGCGTAAAATTACCATCGGGCGGCGCAAAATATCTGTATGGGACAGTCACACGAGATCGATCCGATGGCCTCACCCAGCCGAAAAATTGGTACCCCCCCCACCCCCCCGGAATGGGCATTTTGGGGCGCACTATTCGCCCGATCTAAAGAGATAAGCTATTTAGAATCAATATATACCGGTCGCAGCCAAGCGCGACTGCATTATCTTAATGGTAAACAGAAGCCCCTGAAAAATGCCCCTTTTCGTAGCTTTGGGGGTGGTTTTGGCGAGTTCGGGAGATGTATTGCAGCGGAACCGGAATTGGCAGAGCGCAGAGGCGCACCTCTCAAGTCGACGCGACCATCAGGGCCGAAGCCCATTCTTGGTGTAGGACGGCCAACCCTGACGCTGCTCCCAATCCGTTCGGTATCTACTCCGCCGTCACCACCGGCAACTCAATCGCACTCGCCTCGCCCGGCGCGTGGTACACGCGCTGCGTCGCTTTCTTATAATCCCCCGGCTTGGCCCAGAAAATACTCGGCACAAACGTCTGCGGATTGCGGTCGTAAAGCGGGAACCAGCTCGACTGCACCTGCACCATGATGCGGTGTCCGGGCAGAAAAACATGATTCGCCGCCGGCAGCGCGAAGCGGTAGGTCAGCGCCTTGCCCGCCTCAATGGCCCTGGGCGCGGAAAAGCTCTCCCGATACCGCCCGCGGAAGATGTCCATGGCGATGGCCAACTGGTAGCCGCCCAGGTCGGCCTGCCCGGCCACCTCGTCGGGATAGACATCGATGAGCTTAACCACCCAGTCGGAGTCCGTGCCGCTCGTCGATGCCACAAGGTTGGCGATGGGCTGCCCGCTGATATGCACCGGGGCCGTCAGAACATCCGAAGTGTACGTCAGTACGTCCGGCCGTCCCGAGGCTTCGCGCTGGTCATCCACCAGCCACTCCGGCCACGTCAGCGGCGGGTCGTAGCCGATGGGCTGGCTCGGTCGCGCGCGGAAGGGCACCGGCTTGGCCGGGTCTGAAACGTATTCGTCGAATGCCGTGTCCGATCCGGCCGGCGCGCGGAAGCCCAGCTTGAGTCCCGCTTCAAGATACAGCGGCTTCATCGCCGGGGCCGAGGGCCACGCCTGCAAGCTTTGCCAGCGGTTGACGCCGGTCTCGAAGGCGGTTACCGGAGCCACAGACGATGCAGGCGCGTCGTCCTTCAGGTAGTGATCCAGAAACGGCCGCAGCACGTTCTGCCGGAACCATGTCCCCGTATCGCTGCCAAAGCGAATCTCTCCCAGCGACGCGGCGTCTTCAATCTCCTGCCCGTGGTGCCATGGTCCAAGAACCAGAAACACCTTGTCGTTCCCCTTGTCGAGGGGCTTGATAGCTTTGTAAACAGCGACTGCGCCATAAATATCTTCCTGGTCCCAGAGGCTGTGGACCAGCATCACAGGAACCTTCAGCGGCTGTGCGGCCAGTACCTTGTCCATGGCCTGATCGCTCCAGAATGTGTCGTAGCTGGGATGGGCCAGAATCTTCTTCCAGAAGCCCATCTGCTCCAGCCCGTGCTGCCGCCCCAGTTCGCCCGCCGAACCGCCCTGCAAGTAGAGGTCATAGTCATCGAAGTTTCCGGTCCACCACTTGGCGTCGTTCGAGCGCGTGCCTTCCTGCTCGTAGATATAGACCATGTTCTGTTCGCGAAAGGCCCCGTTGTGGAACCAGTCGTCGCCCATCCAGCCGTCCACCATCGGATTCATCGGCACGGCCACCTTGAGCGCGGGATGCGGATTCACCAGGGCCATCAGGGGCAGAAAGCCGTCGTACGAGATGCCCAGAATGCCCACCTTCCCGTTACTTTCAGGAGTGTTCTTGATGAGCCAGTCGATGGTGTCGTAGGTGTCGGTTGCCTCGTCCACGGGAGTGGGGTTCTGCGGCCCGTGGAGAGGCCGGTTCATCACGAAGTCGCCTTCTGAGCCGTACTTGCCGCGGATATCCTGGATCACCCGGATGTAGCCGCCTTCGACAATCACTTCAGTGGCATTGTCGTAGCCATTCAGGATCGGCCCCAGGTGGGAACTGGCGGCGTGGGTCGTGAGCTGGTCGGCGCTGTAGGGTGTGCGCGTCAGCAGAATCGGCGCGTGCGTCGCGCCCTTGGGCACCAGGATCACGGTGTGCAGCTTCACCCCATCCCGCATCGGAATCGCCGCCTCGCGCCGCGCATAGTCGAAGCTGTCCGTAGCCGGCTGCAGCCGGGCGGGCGTTTCGCTGGGGTAGTCGGGATAGGCCGGCTTGGCAGAATCGGGCGAAGTGGATTGCCCGGCTGTCGAGAGGCACAGGCCAGCGAAGGCGGCAGCGGCAAAGACAGCGCGAAGGCGGAGACTGAGCATGAGGCAAACCTTTCCCACAGAAGTCTTTCAATGTGGGCGCCCTTCACTCAAAATTCCAGGCGCCCGCATCCTTCTTGACGACGTAGCCACATTCTAGTGGCTGATCAGTTCAAAGTGCCCGGCAGTGCTCAGGACAACAATTTTCCGCTGCCCGTTTTCCGCCGCTTCTCCAGCTTGCTTTGCTCCATTCACCGTGATGGTCTCGTTCCGCGATGAGACCGGCAACGACACCCGCGCTACCGTACCCGGAGGCAGATCGATCGTAGTCTTATAGCCGTTCTCCTTGTGGATTTCCACCTTCAGCATCCCGCGCGGTGTCGGTTCTCCGCCTTGCGCCCATTGCAAGTCGAGCAGGTCCGGGCGGATATCAACCTCGCTGAAACCGCCTCCCCGCGCATGGATTCCCGCGATCTCCTCCATAATCCACGGGGTCACTCCGGTGGACCATCCATGCGCCAGGCTTGCCTGGTAACCGGTTGTATCGTCGGCCTGCAGCGAACTGTGAAAGTCGCCCTTATACCACGAGGGATCGTACCCTTCCCAGAAGCTCGTCGCACCCTCATCGATCATGCCGCCCCAGAACTGGCGAATCCAGTCCAACGCTTCCGCGCGATGCCCCATCTTGGCCATGGCGCTGATCACGTAGTAGTTGTAGTACGGCGTGATGATCAGCGCGTTGTACTTGATGTGGCCCACGCTCGACAGCGAGTTGTGCCATATCTTTTCGTACTGCGAAGGATTCGCCAGGTCTGACAGCACGGCATACGCATTGGTCTGCCAGCGCGTGCCAAACGATCCCGACGCGTCCAGCAGGTATTTCTCCGCCCCAGCCTTCATCGCGTCCGCGGACTTCTGGAAAGTGTCGGCATTCTGTGTATCATGCAACTCGCGCAGCAGGTAGATGCCGTCGCGAAAGCCCGCATAAAACTCGAATTGCGTCGCCATCCGCGATTCCGGAGTATCGCCATTCAAGTCCGGAGACCAGTCCACATAGGCCGATGTTTTTGTGGTATTGGCATAAAGCTTGCGATTGTCCAGTTCCGACTCCATATAGCGCAGCAACTGCACCAGCCGCTCATGCACACTCTCTAACTGTTGCATTGAGCCGGTGTGACGGTAGTACTCCGCTTCGCCCGTAATCCAGAAAGGCGAGTAGCCCGCTATGCCATTCACGTGGTGGGTGACGGGTGCCGGACCGAGCAGGCGATCCAGCGTTTCTTCCATCAGAAAATGGTCATCGAACGCGTCTTCAATCGTGCGGCCGCTTACGTCCAGGTCACCCATCCAGCGCCCTCGGTCGCGTTTCGGCGCATCCCAGATATCGTCCTGCATGCAAAGATGCGCTGTGTATGCGCCCACCATCCACATGCGGTTCAATTTCTCATCGGACGACTGGAAATAGCCCTGGTACTTCACCGGGTAATTGATGCCCGCCAGTTGAATTGAGCGAAACTGAACATTGCTGCCACGCTCAAAACGCAGCAGCGCATAGCGGAATGCGGTTTTGGGTCCATGCACCGTTGCGCCCGGCGGAATATGGATAGGGTTGGTCCCGATATACGGCTCGTTCAGGGCCTCGCCCTCCGATTCCCCAAACTGCATATTCACGTCGGCTGCCTGGTCTGAGTCGGACACAAATTCCAGTCGCCCGGCCACCTCGCGGCCAAAGTCCAGCATGATCTGCGGCTGCAATGCAGGAGAAACCGGCTCTGAGGCTGCACTCACCGTGAACTCCGCAGCGCTGTTAGGCGTAATCAGAGAATCCTTATTCTCCAGCGCGCCCGAGCCCGAGTACACATGCAACAGGCCCACCGCCGCCAGCTTGTACTGGGTCAGGAATGGCGAGATTCCATCGTATCCAGGCCACGCATACATGCCTCCGTCGCCGTTCCACTGGAAGAACTCCATCGAACTCTCAATGCCGCCCAGGCTGTCGGCCGCCTCCCACCCGCTGTCATCGAAGTCGGGAGTCTGCCATCCACTCACCAGCTTCTCTGCCGTCTTCCACTGCGCGTCGCTGATCATAAGCGGAGTAGCGACAAGTCCCTGCGCCGCGGGAACAATCTTTGCCGCCATGATCCTGCCTGCCGTCAGCTGCACTTCCCGCCTGCTGTTGCCGCTGCTGCCCACCTCCGGTCCGCGGATGGCTTCAATCGCAATCATGTTCCGGCCCGTTTTCAGTGCATGCGCTACCTCTACGGCAAGTACACGGGCGCCGAGATTCACATCCATATTCACTTGGAAGTGCGCGACTTTTTCTCCATTCACGTATACCGTTGCCGAGCCCGGTCCCGCCAGGTAAAGCGTGGCCGCTTGCGGAAGCGCATTTACTGTGAAGGAGCGGCGGAAATAGTGCGGCTCAAGATGCGTGTTTCCTTCTGAAATCCAGCTTCCTTTTATATCCGGGTTCTCCGGTACCGCATCTGCGCGCGTCCAGATGTACTCCTCCGGAAGCGGCGTATGAATCGCGGATTCCAGTTGCCATTCGGTGATGTTGCGCGTGGGATCGAGGGAAGCATCCGGGATAGGAGCAACCTTGCTGGCGGTGCCGGTAGTTTGTGCTGAGGTGGAAAACGGAAACAGGACGAGGGCGAGTATCCAGAGTCTTGCTTTCACCGAAAATCTCCTGGAATTTCAATCTTGGTTGTGGCGCTGCGGCTCCATATTAGTCTCTCCGGGCCACTTCTGGCGTGATGCGGCAGAGCAAGACTTCATCATGGACATCGCGAGCGGTGTGCGCCAGCGGTGCCCCAGGTCTCGATTGGACTTTGAGACCTGGGAGACCACAAATCTCAAGAACGAATTCATGCGGCCAGAAACCGCTCTCACTGCAGCAATGCCGCCAGCAGCAGCGTGGCTCCCAGCCCGGTCACGGACAGCACCGTCTCCAGCACAGACCAGGTGGCCAGAGTTCCTTTCACTTCCTGCTTAAAGAGGGAATTGACCAGCCAGAAGCCGGAGTCGTTCACGTGCGAGAGCAACAATGAGCCTGAGCCGGTAGCCAGCACCAGCATTTCGGGACGCACGCCCATATGGCCCGCCACCGGCGCCAGCACACCCGAGGCGACCGCCATCGCCACCGTGGACGAGCCCATGCAAACCCGCACCACGGCGGCCAGCACCCAGGCCAGCACCAGGGGCGGCATGTGCGCACCCAGCGCCAACCCCACCGTGGCCTGTGCCGCTCCCGAGTCCCGCAGAACGCCGCTCAATCCCCCAGCCGCGGAAAGGATGACCAGCACCCCGGCGATGGGCACAAACGAGTCCGCGGTCAAGCGGCGCAGCATGTCCGGGCCGTGCGGCCGGTCGCTTCCGGCCGGTCCCGCCTGAATGTGACCTCCCAGCGAGACCAGCGCGGCCAGCGCGGCGATCAGCATGGCCACGTCGGGGTAGCCGGCAAGGTGCAGCAGCTGATTCGCGAGGCTGCCCGGCGCAGTGACCGCGTCGGTCCAGCTACCCACAAAGATAAGCGCAATGGGCAGCAGAATGGCCACCAGGGCCCTCACGGCTCCGGCTGGAACAGGGGATCGTCCGGCCTCCGGATTCGACTCCGCAGGAGCAACTGCACCATCGCTCGCGCGGTTGTCTTCAGCGCTTTGCGGAGCCGGGTTTGCAACAGCCGGTATCGGCGCGAGCTTTAGTTGTTGCCGTTTCCAGCGGCGGATCAGCACCCATCCCAGAACCGGACCGGCCAGCGCAGCGGCAGGCACTCCAACCACCAGCCCCCAAAGAATGGTGCGGCCCACGTCGGCGTGGTATTGGGTAGTCGCTAACAGCGCTGACGGATGGGGCGGAAGCAGCCCGTGTGTGACGGAGAGCCCCGCCAGCACCGGCAGCCCCACCAGGATCGGCGGACGTCCATTGCGCCGCGCCGCCTCCACAATGATCGGCATCAGCAGCACCAGGCCCACCTCAAAGAAGACCGGCATGCCCACCAGCAATCCCAGGCCCAGCAGCGCCCAGGGAAGGCCCTTCGGCCCGCATTCCTCCACCAGCGCTTTGCTCAGTGAGGCAGCGCCGCCAGAGGAGGCCAGAAGCTGGCCCAGAACGGCGCCCATGCCCAGAATGATGGCGATGTGCCCCATCATGGTGCCAACCCCACCCGTGAAGGAAACGGGAACCTGCTTGAGCGGCATCCCCGCCGCCACACCCAGTCCAAACGCGGCAATGGAGAGCGCCAGTGCCGGATGCAGCCGCACCTTGACCACCAGCAGCAGAAGCAACACCACCGTGCCGGCAACACAAGCCAGCAGGTACCAGTCGTGGGCAGTGGCGGCGGAGTTCACTGGCAGATTATTCCACACGTCGGTGTTTAAAGGGGTTCCGAACGTGTGCACATGGATACACTTTTCGCTTCCAGGTTTCTGCTACGATAAGAACGATCGCAGTTCCCGCCGCCCGGCAGGCTGTTTTCCGCCCCGTGAGGGCCCAAGCGCGCAGGCGGCCGGACCAACCAAGAAGGAGAATTCCTATGCCTCTAGTCTCCATGCGGCAGCTTCTCGACGAGGCCGCCAAGGGCGGATACGGCGTCGGCGCATTCAACGTCAACGATATGGAACAGATTCAGGCCATCATGGCCGCGGCCAAGGATACCAACTCCCCGGTCGTCATCCAGGCCAGCCGTGGCGCCCGCCAATTTGCCCAGGACCGCTACCTCTTTCATCTGATTCTGGCTGCTGCCGAGCTCAATCCCGAGATTCCCATTGCCATGCACCAGGATCACGGCAACAGCTTTGAGACCTGCAAAAGCGCCATCGAGCTGGGCTATACCAGCGTCATGATGGACGGCTCGCTCAAGGAAGATGGAAAGACCCCGTCCACGTTTGAAGAGAACGTTGAAGTCACCCGCAAAGTGGTCGATTTCGCGCATGCGCGCGGCGTCACCGTCGAGGGCGAGATCGGCGTGCTTGGTGGCGTTGAAGACGGCCACGGAGCAGGTGGTACGGGCCTCGAGCACATCACCGACCCCGACCAGGCGGTTGAGTTTGCCGAGCGCACCGGCGTAGACGCGCTGGCCATCGCCATCGGCACCAGCCACGGCGCCTACAAGTTCACCAAGAAGCCTGACGGCTCGGTGCTGAAAATGGATGTGCTGATCGCCATTCACAAGCGCCTGCCCAAGACCCACCTGGTCATGCACGGCAGCTCATCGGTGCCCAAGGATCTGCAGGATGTCGTGAACCAGTACGGCGGCAAGCTCAAGGAGACCTGGGGTGTGCCGGTCGAAGAGATTCAGCTCGGAATCCGCAACGGTGTGCGCAAGGTCAACGTCGATACTGACAACCGCCTGGCCATGACCGGCGCCATCCGCAAGGTGCTATGGACCCAGCCGGAGAAGTTCGATCCCCGCGACTACATGAAGCCGGCCCGCGAGGCCATGCAGAAGGTTGTCGCCCTGCGCATGACTCAGTTCGGTCAGGCCGGGCACGCCGGCGACTACAAGCCCGTTACGATCGCCGAGATCGCCAAGGGCTATGCCGACGGCAGCCTCAGCACCCGTCCGCTGGTCGCCGCCAAGTAACACCGGCTTCCGTCGTCAACCCCCCAAAGGGCCACTCCGTATCCGCGGAGTGGCCCTTTTCGTTCTTATGAGGGTAGACTTCTTCTCGACACTTGCAGATGAATCCCAACAGGCTCTATGCACATTGAGCCGCGATGTGCGGTGCGGTGAAGGTCTGGCGTCCGGAATTTGATAAAGAGCCTCGGGCAAAAGCAGTGATCCTTGTCGGTACCAGGGGAAGGGAATCCATGAACTCACGAAGCGTTCTTCTCAAGACGGGCTGCATCGTGCTGCTGACCTGCGCCCAGTTGGCGATAGCTCAAAACGGTTGCGAAGCCCTGAAAGGCCTGAAGCTGGATCATGCTGCGATCGTCTCCGCCAAGTGGGCAGAAGCCGGCCCGGTTCAGGTGCCGGCTGGATTCCCGCCCAAGATCGAGAGCATCCCTGCGAACAAGCACTGCGAGATCACCGCGGTCTCGCGCCCGACTTCGGATTCGGAAATCACCTTCACGTTATGGTTACCGGCACAGGAGGCCTGGAACGGCAAGTATCTGCAACTGGGAAACGGCGGCTGGGCAGGCTCGATCCAAGTCCGAGGGCTCATTGAACCTATGGGGCGCGGGTACGCCGTTTCTGAAACCGACGACGGCCATCAAGTGCAGAACCCCCTCCAGTCGTTGAATCCGAGCTGGGCTGCGGGCCATCCTGAGAAGCAGATTGACTTCGGCTATCGCGCTCTGCATGAGACCGCCATTCTGTCCAAGACGATCGTGCAGGCGTACTACACAAAAACCGCGTCGCGCGCCTACTTCCAGGGATGCTCGGATGGCGGACGCGAAGCCCTGATGGAAGCGGAACGCTATCCGGAGGACTTCGATGGCGTCATTGCCGGAGCCCCAGCCAATAACTGGACGCACCACTTCACCGGCTTGATCTGGAATGAAATCGCGCTCAACGCAAAGCCTGAGAGCAAGATCACGCCCGAACAGCTTCCGGCAATTGAAAAAGCAGCCTTGGCCGCCTGCGATACGTTGGATGGAGTGAAGGACGGCCTCATCGAAGATCCGCGCAAATGTCACTTTGATCCGTCCGTTCTGCTGTGCCACGGTGCCTCCAGCGCAGACTGCCTTACCCAGCCGCAGATTGAAGCCTTGAAACAGATCTATGCGGGTCCCACGAATCCCAGGACAGGCGAGCAGATTTATCCCGGCTTTGAACCTGGAACCGAAGCTGAACCCGGCGCATGGCTGGGTTGGATCCTGCCCTCACCTCTGCTTCCCATAGGCTCGATTCAGGCCGGTTTTGGAAACGGCTTCTACTCGCAGGTTGTCTTTGAAGACCCACACTGGGATTGGCACACGATGGACTTCGACCGCGACGTCCGCACCGCGGATGAGAAAACTGCGTGGTTCATCAACGCTTACAACCCGGATTTGCGCTCGTTCCGCGATCATGGCGGGAAGCTGATCCAATATCACGGCTGGGGCGATGCGGCCATTGCGCCTCGGGATTCGATTAACTTCTACGAGAAGGTCACTGCCTTTCTCGCTCGCTACCCAGATCCACGGTCAACCAATCCCGCAGACGTTCAGGGATTCTACCGGCTCTTCATGGTGCCGGGAATGGGACACTGCGGCGGTGGTCCCGGCCCCACCGATTTCGGCAATGGTGCGGCAGAGCCGGGAACTCCCGTCGATGCGGACCATGACGTGCTTATGGCGCTGGACCGGTGGGTCACGCAGGGTGTGGCTCCAGACAAGCTCATCGGGACCGGCAAGATCGGTGCCGATGCAAAGACCGGCTCCGCAGGTGTCCGGCTCACGCGTCCCTTGTGCGCTTATCCCAAGGTGGCTCATTACAAGGGCCAGGGCGACACCAACGTCGCAGACAACTTCGAGTGCGTTCAGGAACGGCGCAACTAAGCTTCGGATCGCTTGATGTTGAACCAATCTGGGTGCCCCATCCTTGCGGCGTATTTGTTTTTTGCCGCGAGGGTGGGAAAGCACGAAATCCTGCGCTTGGAGACTGATACTACAGTTACAGATCGAAGACTCCGGAGGGAGCAGGGGATTTTTACCCCCCTGAAAGATGGCGAATTTGCGTAGCCTTGAGGCCGGGGCCTTCGCCCGTCTTCAACGAATTGAGTGAAATAAACTGTAAGCCTTAAAACCTATCCAGAATCCAACGAGGCCCATACGGCACTTCGCTCAGCGACGCTCTCCCAGCGGATGTTGAGAACCCGGAACCGGTCGCAGTTTGAGCGCGCCGGCCTCCGCACAAAAAGAAAAGGCCCGCCTGCCGAAGCAGACGGGCCTTTCTGGTTGAAGCCGCTAAACTTACCGGTGTCCGCCGCCGCCACCACCATGGCCGCCGCCGCTGAATCCGCCACCAGCGTGACCGCCGCCGCTGAATCCGCCGCGAGCTCCGCCACCGCCGTATCCGCCACCAGCGCGAGCGCCGCCGCTATATCCACCGCGGGCTCCGCCGCCACCGTAGGCGCGTGCTCCACCAGCGTAGCCGCCACGACCACCACCATAACCAGGAGCGTTGCCGCGGGCTACGCCGCCATAGGGTGCACGTCCGGCATATCCGCCACGGCCGCCGTACCCGTATCCGCCGCGGTATCCATAGCCGCCACGGTATCCGTAGCCGCCGCGATAGCCGTATCCACCCCAGCCACGTCCGCCCCAGCCGTACCACGGTCCAACGCCGATAAAGGCGCCGCCATAAAACCACTGCGGCCCGTAATAGCCGTACGGGGCACAATCATAGGGGTAAGACGAGTAATAGCCCCACTGGCAGACCGGGGGACCATAGGCTTCGGGAGCGGGAGCAACCTCCGGGCCAACTCCTATCCCAACTCCTATCTGCGCTTTTGCCGCTACCGTGAAGGGCAGGGCCAGGAGCAATGCAATCAGAACCAGGCGAGAACTTTTCATGACTTCCTCCTTGTGCTGCCCCGTCCTGAAGTTCTGGACCTGGGACCCGGAGGCGACCCCGGTTCTCAGCACCCGCCGGTTCGGGATTCAACCCCTCAACCAGCTTCTGATTCTTCAAACAGTATTCTTGCCGTTAAGTTGCGGTCCTTGGCAAAGAATCCTTGAGCCGCCGGCAAACAACCAAGATCATTATGCATGAATGTCCGCCTCATGACTCGGCGCGGCATCCACCCTCGCAATTCGCCATCGAACAAGCCCGTGCTCTTCAAGAACAGAACGGCCCCTCCCGAAGGAGAGGCCGCCGTGGGGTAAATCCCTTGCAGAGAGCTACCTGCGGAAGTGATCGCGGTCAGAGTGCCGGTCATAATCAGGGTGGCGATCCCAGCCGCGATCGAAGCGTTCAAAGAGGCCCCGGTCATAGACTCCGCGGAACTCCCACCGACCCGGCATCCAGTAGCCATTGGCGTAATAGCCGGCCACCCAGAAGTAGCCCGGTCCCGGGCACGGAGGAACATAGGCCACCGGCCCGCGCGCATAAATCCCAAACTCGGCTGCCTGGGCCGTGGTTGCACCCAGACCCAATCCGCCAGCCACCATCGCTGCACCTAGCATCCAGTTCTTCATGCTGCCCATAACTCCTCCGTTCCATCCAGCGGACTCCGTTTCCTCGAATCGCCGGTCCGGCTTCTTTCTGGTGGAGGCTTGGTTCCAACTGCCTCTCCAGCCTGCCGGTTATGTCACGATTGAACAGCGGATGCGGGCGAATGTTGCGTCTTCCGCCCGTAAATAAAGTTCCGCAACTTTGTCGCAAATCGGGGTTTATGGCGAGCTTTTTCGCAACCGGCCAGCCCCGTGGCGCGCCAATGGTACAGTGGAGTTTTGCCTCCAATGTTTGCCACCTCCCAGCACGCGCACTTCATCGGAATCGGCGGAATCGGCATGAGCGGCGTCGCCGAGATTCTGCTTAGTCTGGGCATGAAAGTCTCGGGCTCCGATCTGCGCCGCAGCCCGGCGACCGACCGCCTCGCCCAATTGGGCGCCACCGTCTACGAGGGCCACGATGCCGACCACATCCTTGGCGCCACGGTGGTCGTCACCAGTTCTGCGGTGAGCCCGGTCAACCCAGAGGTATTGGCAGCGCGAGCGGGTAAGATTCCCGTCATTCAGCGCGCCGAGATGCTGGCGGAGTTGATGCGTCTCAAGTACGGCATCGCCATCGCCGGCATGCATGGCAAGACGACCACAACGTCGATGGTGGCCGCTGTGCTCGCTGCCGGAGGCCTGGACCCAACCGTAGTGGTGGGCGGCCGTGTCGATGCCCTTGGTTCCAATGCCCGGTTGGGCACCACGCAGTTCCTGGTGGCCGAGGCCGACGAAAGTGACCGCTCCTTTCTGAAGCTCTCGCCCATCCGCGCCATTGTCACCAATCTCGACCGTGAACACATGGACTGCTATCACGACATGGCCGATGTGGAAGACGCCTTTTTAGCCTTCATGGACAAGGTTCCGTTCTACGGTGCGGTTACGGCCTGCATTGACAATCCCCTGCTTGCCCGCATCCTGCCCCGGGCACACCGCCGCATCTTCACCTACGGCGAGGCGGCAGAGGCCGACTACCGGCTTCAGTTTCTTGCCAACGAGCGGGGATCGCTCTCCCGTTTTCTAGTCACCACCGCCGCGGGGCCGCTCGGTCCGTTTGAGCTGCACGTTCCCGGACGTCACAACGTCCTCAACGCCACGGCGGCTGTGGCCATCGCCCACCAGCTTGAAGTTGCTCCGGAGAAGATCGCCGAGGGGTTGGTTCATTTTCGCGGTGTGGACCGCCGCTTCCAGCAGCGCGGTCAGGCGCACGGTGTCACCGTGGTAGACGACTACGGCCACCATCCCACTGAGATTCGCGCTACCCTGGCCGCGGCCCGCGAGTGCGGCCACCGGCGCATCCACGTTGTCTTCCAGCCCCACCGGTTCTCCCGAACTCTTGATCTTCTTGAGCAATTCAGCGGTGCGTTCAAAGACGCCGACACCGTGATTGTGTTGCCCATCTACGCCGCCAGCGAGGAACCCATTCCGGGAGTGACGGCAGAGCGGCTGGTGGAGAAGATCCAGGGGCCGCAGGTGCAGTTTGCCGCGGATTTTGCCGCCGCGGTGGACGCCGTTGTGCGTCAAGCCGGCCGGGGAGATCTGATCCTGACCCTCGGCGCCGGCAGCGTGAGCCAGCTGGCTCCGCAGATTCTGGCAGCGCTTGAAGCAATGCCGAACTGAACCGATCGAGAATGACATCCCTGCCGGACCTTGCCCAGGCAAAGCCGCTACAGGAGAGCGACCATGATCTTCGAGGATCGAGAGGATGCCGGCCGGCAACTGGCCAAGCGCCTCGGTGCCTATGCCGGCCGTGCGGGTGTGGTGGTGCTCGGAATTCCGCGCGGCGGCGTAGTGGTGGCGCTGGAGGTGGCGCGGGCGCTCGATGCGCCGCTTGACGTTTTCCTCGCGGCCAAACTCTCCGTGCCCGGCCAGGAGGAACTGGCTTTTGGTGCCATCGCCGAAGACGGAAGCTGCTTTCTCGATGAGAAGACCATTCGCGCCGCCCAAATCTCCTTCGAGGAGGTCGCGAAGATCAGGGATGCGGCCGCACAGCGTTTACGTGAACGCGCCGGGACATATCGGGCCCATCGCTCGCCTCTGGCCGTCGAAGGCAAAACCGTAATCCTGGTCGACGACGGCATTGCCACCGGCGCCAGCATCCAGGTATCGATTCTCGCCCTGCGTGCCAGGCTCCCGGCCCAGCTCGTTGTCGCCGTGCCGGTGGCGCCGGCTTCCACCTGTGCCCGCCTCAGAACCCTCGTCGATGAACTGGTATGTGTTAGCGAGCCGTGGCATTTTGGTGCGGTAAGCCAGTTCTATGTTCACTTTCCCCAGGCCGGCGATGCTGCGCTTCCTCCGCTGCTCTGGCGCGGCGGCCCAGACGTCCCGTAACGGTGCGGGTTCCCCTTACTGCCCTTCAGGGAAAAAGCCGTGCGGCCGCGGGCTATAGTTGAGGCTGGCGATTCTCACGACCCTGCTCAGGCGTGGCGATTCAAGGAAATAACAAAACCCGTTCCCTGGTTTGGGAAGACGAGGCGCACGCGGATTCCCGCTTCCGGCGCGTGCAACAGGGTGCGCCTGTCTCCGGGCGCGGGTTGCCCGGTATGCCGCTGGAGATGCAGGATCCCGACGGCGACGATTCGCGGCGCGTGTCAGCTCCGCGCACTCCCTGGTGGCGTCCTGCCGGCCCGTGGGGCCGCTTTTTCCTCGCCCTCTGTGCTCTTGCGGTGGTGTCGAGTTTTGCGGTCTCTGTCTACCTCCTCAAGTCCTATCTCGAACGGGATGCGCGCTTTCGCATCGCCGGAACTGCCAACATCCAGGCCACCGGTCTGGCCGAGGTGAGCCGCGCCGACATGCTGCCGGTCTTCGGCGAAGACATCGGGCGCAACATCTTCTTCATCCCCCTTGGCGACCGGCGCAGACAGCTTGAAAAGATTCCCTGGGTTGAAAGGGCCACGGTAATGCGCCTGTTGCCCGACCAGATTCGCGTTGCCGTGGTGGAACGGCAGCCGGTGGCGTTCGTGCGCCAGGGGCAGCAAATTGGTTTGGTTGACGCCAACGGAATCCTGCTTTCCATGCCGGCGGCCATGATGGCGCAGCGCCACTATTCGTTCCCGGTGATTACCGGCATTGACGGCGGCGACCCGCAGCCTTCGCGCAAGGCGCGCATGGCCGTGTACCAGCGCCTGGTGGGCGAGTTGGATGCGAATGGCCAGCATCTCTCCGACCAGATTTCAGAGATTGACCTCACCGATCCCGAGGATGCGCGGGTGCTGATGCCCGAGCAGGGCGCCGACATTCTGGCGCACTTCGGCGAAGACCATTTCATCGAGCGTTATCAACGCTACAAGGCCCACATCGCTGAGTGGCGGCAGCAATATCCCAAGTTGGCATCCGTTGACCTGCGCTATGACCAGCAGGTGGTTCTGCAGATGGTTCCGGGCGCCGGCACTTACCAGGCAGCGGTGAACACCGGCGATGGCCAGCCCGCTCCATCCGACGCGGACAAGGCGCCGGCCATTGCGGATCCGCCCAAGCCGGTAGCGTCGAAGCCTGCGGAAAAGAAGAAGCCCGCCGTGGCCCGCGCGCCGGCATCCGCAAAGGCGGCCGCCAAAAAGAACGCAGTCGCTAAACAGAAGAAGCGCGCAGAAGTCAAACGCATCGCACTGAAACGCAGCCAGCATAAACCAGCCCCAAAATCCCACCCGCCCTCGGTTGCAGGGCAGGGCAAGTGAGTACCCGAAGATGAACGAGAAGCAGGACAACCTGATCGTGGTGCTCGACATCGGCAGTGCGTGGACTCGGGTGCTGGCAGCCGACCTGAACGAAGGCGCGCTGCGCTATCGCGGCCATGGCGTGGTGGAGTCGGCGGGCATGCGCAAGGGCCTCATCTCCGATCTGGGACCTGCGGCCAAGGCGGTCAAGGCGGCCAACGAGCGCGCCGAGTGGGTGGCGCGCGTCAATATCGACGAATGCGTGGTGGGCGTGGGCGGCCCGCATATTCGCGGCATCAACACCAACGGCGGTTTCGATCTGGGCAACCGGATGCGTGAAATCGTCCGTGAAGATGTGCGCGTCGCGGTGGAGCGTGCCCGCGCCGTCGAGCGGCCGCCGGATCGCGAAATCCTGCACCTTCTGCCCCGGCAGTTCATTCTCGACGATCAGCCCGGCATCTTCGACCCCGTGGGCATGGTCGGCGCTCGCCTTGAGGTGGACTTGCACATTGTCACCTGCTCCGGCAGCGCGCTGCAAAGCACCGTCACCTGCGCCAACCGGGCTGGACTTGAGGTGAGCGAGGCGGTGCTGGAGTCGATTGCAGCCGCCGAGGCCACGCTTTCGGCCGACGAGCGCGAATTGGGCGTCTGCCTCCTGAATATCGGCGCCCACTCCAGTGACCTGGCGGTCTTCTTTGAGGGGGCGGTGGCCCACACGGCCTCTGTTCCGGTGGGCGGCTCGCACTTTACTAACGACCTCGCCGTGGTTCTGCAAATGCCGGTTGCGCAGGCCGAGGATCTGAAACGCCAGTACGGCCATTGCGTTGTGACCGCCGTGCCGCAGGAAGCCGAAATTGAAATCGCCAACCCTCAGCCGCAGCGGATCGCTTTGCGAACGATTGCCGAGATCCTGGAGCCGAGGGCGCGCGAACTGATGTATTTCGTCAAGGAAAGCCTGCGACAGGGCGGTGTGGTGGATGCTCTCGGCGCCGGATGCGTCTTGACCGGCGGCGGAGCCATGCTGCCCGGTATGCTGGATGTGACCGAGAGCCAGTTGCGGGTGCCCGCGCGGACAGGAATGCCCGTGCGCCTCTCCAATATGCCCGGCGAACTGGCAAATCCCAGCTTTTCCACGCCGATCGGAATGCTATTGTATGCCCATCGCACACGCGTGACCCGTGCCGCTGAGAGCAACGGTCTGCGCTCCAAGCTACGCGCCATTTTTGCCGCAAGTTTCTAAGGAGTTTCAGGGATGAACCAGGAGTCGGGAGCCGCTATGGATCAGTTAAAGAACGAAGCCGGGGAAATGCGCATCCAGTACCACGATGAGAGTGTGCGCGGAGCCCGCATCAAGGTCATCGGTGTGGGCGGCGGCGGCGGCAACGCCGTTAACCGCATGATCCAGGCGGGCCTTGAAGGTGTGGAGTTCATCGCTGCCAACACCGACGTGCAGGCGCTCAAGCTGTCCCAGGCTCCGGTGAAACTGCAGCTAGGTGTCCGCCTGACCTCCGGTCTTGGCGCTGGTGCAAATCCCGATGTAGGTCGCCGCGCCGCTTTGGAAGATTCTGAGAAGATCATTGAAGCCCTCGAAGGCGCGGATATGGTCTTCGTTACGGCCGGTCTGGGTGGCGGCACAGGCACTGGCGCCGCCCCGGTCATTGCGTCTTTGGCCAGCGAGATGGGCATCCTCACCGTGGCCGTCATCACGCGCCCCTTTGCGTTCGAGGGCAAGCGCCGCCTGCAACAGGCTGAGCGCGGGCTCAAGGAGCTGCTCGAGAGCGTCGACACCATGATCGTCATCCCCAACGAAAAACTGCTGGCGGTGGCCAAAGACGCGGGCTTCTTTGAGAGTTTCCGCATCGCCGACGACGTGCTGCGCCAGGGCGTACAGGGCATCTCTGACATCATTACCATCCCTGGCATCATCAACCGCGACTTTGCCGACGTAAAGACCACCATGGCCGGCATGGGCCACGCCGTGATGGGCACAGCCGTCCGCTCCGGCGCCAATCGCGCCATTGAGGCGGCACAGGCGGCCATGGCGTCGCCCCTGCTTGAAGCCGGGGCCATCGACGGCGCGCGCGGCATCCTCATCAACATCACCGGTTCCAGCTCGCTCAAGCTCTCTGAGGTCAACGAGGCTTCCTCGCTGATCCAGTCCTCCGCTCATGAAGACGCCAACATTATCTTTGGCGCGGTGCAGGACGAGCGTATGGGCGATGAGGTCAAGATCACCGTCATCGCCACGGGCTTCCGTGACCAGATGCCGGAGCGGCGCGCGCGCATGTTGAGCGTGGAAGAGACGCCGGTCGTTTCCGTGCCCGTGATGGCGCCGGACAACTGGATGCGGGAGTCCGCGCCGGCTGCTGCCGCGCTTGTCCCCGCTCCTCCGCGCTTCCTCAGCGAGGATGAAGAACCCCCTCAGGATGAGAAGGATGCGGAGGAGCCGGCTTTCTTTTCAGCGGCTGCCGCGAAGGGCGCTAAGGAGGCCGATACGGAGAGCGAGGCGGAGACTGAGTTGGTCGCATCGCCGGCTCGCCCTCAGTTCGCCGAAATGGCCGAAGAGCCAACCTTCACTCCGTTGCCCAGGGACTACGTTTCGGATTTCAGCGGAGGAGAACATATGTCGGCGCCTGAGGAACAACCTGTCCAGCCTGTACCTTCGGTTTTCCCGGAGCCTGCCGCGGAGTCGGAACGGGATTTGGATGTTCCGGCATTTATGCGCCGGCTCCAGTTCTAGGGCGTCTGACTGCTTGCTGTTGTACTAATGTGGGTGGAAAAGCACCAAATTAGGCGTTGTCTTTTGCTTTTGTCCGCAGCTAAACCTGGCAGGTCGGGTTACCTAAGGTAGGTGGCCGCGCTGAATCGGGGGTTAAGAGTGTTGTTTCAATCCGGAACTTGGCTCTATACTGAACCAAGTCCCCCCAAAACGCACGTAACCTGTCACATTGTGGCGGGTCATCACCGACAGGTCGGTTATCGTAAGAGTAAGCGATGGACTGTTCGGCCATGAATGGTGTTCCGGCAGGGTGGTGACAGTTTCCCTGGAGCGCCGGAGCGGTAGTAGGGAATCGTAGTATCCGCGGTGGGGCCGCATGCATGCCACGGAGGCACCAATAAGCAAGAAGTGCGTTTGTCCGTGGGAAGACGCATGGCACGTAATCCATGGTTGAGAGGATGCTGGCTGGATGAGACGCTCTTGCGTATTGGCACTTGGGCTGGTTCTGGCAGGGTTTGGAATAAGCGCGGATCGCGCAGCAGCACTGGACGCACCGCACACCTTGCACCACACAAGGCCGGCAAGCCAACACCTGGCCGTGACCCGGCACAGCAAAAGCCATAGCGCCGCGAGCCATTCCGGTGCCACCCATTCGACCGCCAGGAGTGCGTCCGTCCGGCATCGCGCCCGCACCGCCGGCGGGGCTGCGGTGACAATGCGCCGCGCTTCACTCTCGACTCGCCATCATCATTACTTTGAGCGCTTTACCGCCAGCTCCTTCGCCAACGGAAATATCTTTGAAGGCGACATTACGGCGGGCGAAGACCCGGTGGTTCGCCAGGCGGCAATTGACGCGATGGGCGACATGAACGGCACCGCGGTGGTGATCAACCCCGCCAACGGGCGCATTCTGGCCATGGTCAATCAGAGGCTTGCACTTTCCCCGGGCGCCGAGCCCTGCTCCACCATCAAGCTTTCTGTGGCCCTGGCTGCTCTTTCTGAGGGGCTGGTCACCCGCGACACGCCGGTGCAGTTGGCCGGCTTCCGCATGAACATGACCGAAGCGCTGGCCCACAGCAACAACCTCTACTTTGAGGAACTCGGCCGCGAATTGGGCTTTCAGCGCGTACGCAACTATGCCAACCAATTTGGCCTGGGCGAGTTGGCCGGCTACCACATTGAAGGCGAGCAGTTGGGCGCCTATCCTGACCACGAACTGCCCGCTTCCGAGGGCGGCGTGGCCCGCATGTGCAGTTTCGGCCAGGGCGTCTCCATGACCCCGCTTCAGTTGGGTGCCTTTGTGGCCGCTATCGCCAACGGTGGAACCCTCTACTATCTGCAGCACCCCACTAGCGGGCAAGAAGTCGCCGCCTTCGAGCCCAAGGTCAAGAGAACCCTGGACATCGCCCGGTTTGTTCCTGATCTGCAGGACGGCATGGCGGGAGCGGTCGAGTACGGCACCGCCCGGCGCCTGCGAGCCAACTTCCACGAACTCCCCGTCTTCGGCAAGACAGGAACCTGCTCGGACAAGGGAACCCGTTTCGGCTGGTTCGCTTCCTACTCCGACACCCCGCAAGGCAGCCTGGTCACGGTCTTCTTTCTTGAGGGTGGCCGCCCCACCTTCGGGCCTCGCGCCGCGGAACTGACCGGCGAGTTCTACAAGAATCTCTGGGACCGCAATTACTTCGCGGGCAAAGGTTCTCAGCAGGCCGAGGTCGTGCCGCCCACGGATCTAACAGCCACGGAGCAATAAGCCTTCAGCCATTTGCCGGGTTTCCTCAAGGGCCGCCTTCGGGCGGCCTTTTTGCGCCAATCTCCGGCTTGCGCCTCATTTCAATGAAACGAATTTTGCTCTGCCTCATCCCATAGTGTGAGGTCCCCCGTCTTTCTCGTCTGTGTTTGGCCGTCAGACGTCCGGGTGGCCTGACTCAACGCCTGCGCAATCGGGACTCCCCTTATGGCTCTGCCCACCCACATTTTGCTCGTCTACGGCTACCTGCTGCTCTTCGTCTGGGTTCTGGTTGAGCAGTTGGGTTTCCCCCTGCCTGCCACGCCGGTGCTGCTGGCTGCCGGAGCACTCTCCTCCCAGAACCAGTTCAGCTTTCCTCTGGCCCTGCTGGTCGGGATAACAGCATCGCTTATGGCCGATACAGCCTGGTTCCTTGTTGGCCGCAGGTACGGACATCATGTACTGCGTTTGCTCTGCAAACTGTCAATGGAGCCCGACATCTGCGTTCGCAGCACCCAGGACTCCTTTGGCCGCCGCCGCGCCGTCACGCTCATGATCGCCAAGTTCGTGCCCGGTCTGGCCACGCTTGCCCCGCCCGTGGCGGGTGAGAATGGAATGGCCTTCGGGCCTTTTCTGCTCTATGACGGCATCGGTGCCGGGCTCTGGGTCAGTGCCCTGCTCGGCGTCGGAAGGCTGTTTGGCGATGCGCTCAAGCGCGACCCCAGCCTGCTCAATTGGGTGGGCCGGTTCTCCGGTGCGCTGCTGATTCTGGGTGTCCTTGGCTTCTTCCTTGGCCGTGTCATCCGCCGCCGCCGCTTCCTCAGGAAAATGGTCAGCGTGCGCTTGGAACCGGAGGAGCTGAAGCGGCAGCTTGACGCCGGTGAACCGGTTTACATCGTAGACCTGCGTCATCCGCTGGAGTTGTTGGCTGACCCCTTCACCCTGCCCAACGCGTATCATTTTTCGCCCGAAGCTCTCGCGGCCCGGCACAGCGAAATCCCCCGCGACCGCGATATCGTGCTCTATTGCACCTGCCCCAGCGAAGCCACGGCTGCCAAGACAGCCATGACCCTGCACAAGCTGGGTATCCAGCGCGTCCGGCCTCTGCGCGGCGGATACGATGAGTGGAAGCGCCTCGGTTTCCCCCTCGATGCCGTTCAGCCGGTGATCCCTTTGGTGCAGGTCGCCCAGAACGCCGACTGAGAAATCACGACGGAGTCTACAGCGGAACCAAAGTAGACGCATCCCAGAGCCGCAGCGTTGAAGTCGACGCGACCAACAGCGAGCGGCGACCCTGCACAAGCCAAAACAGGACTCAGTAACGATGGTTCCGCTCTAAAAGAGAGCCGCTATTTTCGTCCCAATCGGCGACCCGATGCCGCTGCAAGGGTCGGGACCGGGCGCGGCGTTATAGAACCCGTTGCCTCCCACCGTGATGTCGTTAAACGCTGCCTGATTCTCCCAGAGCTTCGGCGTCACAAACCCACGCTTGGTTCCGAACGCGGCGAACAGTCCAGCGTAGAGCGGCGCCACCGCGCTGGTACCGCCCACAACCGACTGCGTTCCGTGAACGACAATCTCGTAGCCGGTATTGGGGTCTGCGTCCGCTGCGACATCCGGAACCATGCGTCCGGTCCCGGCTGTAGTGCCGGCAGGGGCGGGCGGAGCGCCAATTTGGAAGGCCTGGACCGGAAAGATGGTTGAATAGCCCCCGCCTGTTCCCTCGCCATCGGTTTGGCCGGGATTATCGTTCCACACAGTCTCCGTGGTAGCAGTCTTGTTGGTTCCTCCACAACCCACCACGTGCGGGCAGGACGATGGCACGTCCACGTTTGCCGGAGTCTGGCCGCCGTCGCTGGAATCGTTGTCTCCCGAAGCCGCAAACACAATCATGCCGGCCGCGGTTGCGGTCGATGCGGTCGACTCCATCTGTTCCGCCGCGGTATTGCCCCAGTTGGCTTCGTCAGAGCCCCAGGAGATGGTGCACACATCGCATCCGTCTTGGGCGGCCTTCTCCACCGCCGAAGCAATGTCCTGCGACCAGTAGACGCGGATGGCGGCAGCCTTGCCGGTGGCCGCGTAGTAGGACGCTCCGGAAACCTCGATATCCAGCGCAACCTCGTAATCCGGATCGTCCGCCGAGCCTGTGCTCTGGTTGGGATCATTCTGGGTGCCGTCCACTGAGACGTCTGTGATCTGCGGCGTAGGCTGGCCTATCGATTGGAAAAATGCATCCATATCTGACTGAACCCAGCCTCCGCCCAATTCGACAATGGCGATGACCCCGCCACCGGCGAGGTTGGCGGGCCAGTTATAAGCCGTACACAGGTTGGGGAGCGACCAAGGGCCGGCGGTTGGTGCTGCTGCGGCTTGGACGCCTCGGGGGATTTCTTTCCGCACCTTGAAATAGGGCGTGGACTTGTAGGTGGTGGAATAGCTCGACGGGGAATGGCTCATGGGGCTCCTTTTTTTGCGACACAAGCGTCGTGCGCGCAGTATGCCATAGGCGCAATCACACAGGCAAAACCTTCTTCTGACCCGCAAGCCTTAATATGAATGGGAAGAATCACCATCCGAGGAGTACGCCTTGGCTTACGACGATTTGCGCGACTGGATCAAGACACTCGAAAAACACGGCGAACTCCGGCGCATCCAAGAGGAGGTTTCCCCGGACCTGGAGATCACCGAGATCACCGATCGCATCTCCAAGATCGGCGTGGGCCCTCAAACCGGTGCAAAGTCCAGTGCGGCAGCCGGAAAATATGCTCCCGGCGGCCCAGCGCTGCTCTTTGAAAACGTGAAAGGCCACCCTGGCCACAAGGTCTTCATCAACCAGTTCGGCAGCGAACGGCGCATGGCGCTGGCTCTTGGCGTCGACCGGCTCGATGAGATCGCAGAGCGCATCCGGGCCCTGATGAATGTGAAGGCGCCCGAAGGCTTCCTCGACAAGCTCAAAATGCTCCCGCAACTAGGCGCCCTCACCAGCGCATTCCCCAAGACCGTGAACGCCAAAGAGGCTCCCTGCAAGCAAGTGATTCTGCGCGACAACTTTGACCTGCGCGCATTTCCCATCCTCAAGTGCTGGCCTCACGACGGCGGGCCATTCATCACCCTGCCTTGTGTGCACACCCGCGACCCGCGTACTGGCAAGCGCAACATCGGCATGTATCGCATGCAGGTCTACGACGGCCAGACTACCGGCATGCACTGGCAGCGGCAGAAAGTGGCCGCCGAGCACTATCGCGAAGCGCTGCGTTCCGTCGCCGCAATGCACTCCACCGGAGATCCGCGCACCGCGGGTGTGGCAGCCATGGCGGAGTCGGCGGGTGGCGCGGTCGCCATTCCCGACGGTCCGATTGGCGGTTTGCCGCAGGTGGCTTTGGGAAATCTGAAGGGTTCGCGCCTTGAGGTTGCGGTCGCCATCGGCACCGATCCGGCCACCACCTTTTCCGCCATCGTACCCGCGCCGCCGGAGGTCGAGGAGTTCATGATTGCCGGCTTCCTCCGCGGCAAGCCGGTCGAAATCGTCAAGTGCGAGACTGTCGATCTTGAAGTTCCGGCCCAGGCCGAGATCATCCTCGAAGGCTACGTCGAATTAGGTGAGTTGCGCAGTGAAGGTCCCTTCGGTGACCACACCGGCTTTTACACAATGGCTGAGGACTATCCCGTCTTCCACCTCACCTGCATCACCCATCGCAAAGACCCCATCTACGCCGCCACCATCGTGGGCAAGCCGCCCATGGAAGACGCCTGGATGGGCAAGGCCGTCGAGCGCATCTTCCTGCCCGCGATGAAAATGACCATCCCCGAATTGGTTGACATTCATCTCCCCGCCGAAGCCGTCTTCCACAACCTGATGCTGGTGTCTATCCGCAAAAGCTATCCCGGCCAGGCGCGCAAGGTGATGAACGCCATCTGGTCCCTCGGTCAAGCCATGTTCACCAAGTGCATCGTGGTGGTCGACGAAGACTGCGACGTGCAGGACGTCGCCGAGGTGGTGCTGCGCGTAGCCAACAACATCGACCCCGAACGCGACATCCAGTTCATGCTGGGCCCGGTCGATTCGCTTGATCACTCCTCGCGTCTGCCCAACTACGGCTCCAAAATGGGCATTGACGCCACCCGCAAGTGGAAGGCCGAAGGCTTCAATCGCCCCTGGCCCGCTATGATCGAAATGGATCGCGCCACCAAGGCGAAGGTTGACGCGATATGGGAGAAACTAGGGCTCTAGCTTGGACAGGTTGGCATAATCCGCACGCGGATTGCTGGCTTGGACAATGGCGCAGTTTCCGGTTCGCCGGTGAACCAGCCTTAGCTCCCGCAATTAGCCTGCAGGACGCTCGAAGAAAGCCTCGGCGATTATGCGTGAAGCCAGAATCCCTCCCGGCTACATTGGCGATTAACAAGATCTATTTCCAAGCAGACGCCGGTACCGGTCCGAGAATAAAACGCCTCAATCCACAGGGAAGCCCTTGCATTGGTTCGTTTGCGGAGTGATGCTCGATAAATGGACCTTACAAGACGGTCGACGGAAGTCGTTGGTGAACTGCTGCGCGCAATGGCCGAGACGGTGACCAACTATCATCCCACTGTCGGACGCACAAGTTTGAGGATCGAAGGACTGATTCAGGGTACAGCATGCTTCCCTGGCGGCACCGGATTATGGAGAGGAAAGAGGAACGGAGGTCCGTTGCCGGAGTATTTTCCGGAAACCTCAGTAATGTTCGTAGGCCACAATTTCGATAGTGAACGCGGCTATACGATTTCGCTGGAGCGCGGCGGTGAGGCAGAAGGGGTCTTCTGGACACGCTTGCTCCGAATGCTTGATGCCGCACACCTTGAGCCGGATGCGTGTTTCTTTAGCAACGCGCTGATGGGCCTCAAACCGGGAAAGGCAACCGGTCATATGCCTTCCGTTCCGGAGTACAAGAAACAGTGTGAGAGTTTCCTGAAGCGCCAGGTGGAGATCGTCAGGCCGAGCGCGGTCGTCGCACTCGGAGCGCAAGCAACCCGGTACGTTTCCAAGATCAATGGAGTGCATGTTCAACTCCTGCATCCTGGTGATCGGTGTTTAAGTTCGCTGGCTACCCGTGACGAACGGTTGGTTGCCGAAGGCAGCAAACTGCGTGGCTTCCTCGATTCGCTCGATGACAGGCTTCTTGCAGTCGCCACGCCTGAAGTGTGCCCAGCCGATGCACAGCGGGAACAGCACATGGCATCGGCAGTGCGGGAGAAAGAACAGATGACAAGGAAGACAATCAATAATGTGACCGGAACCGATGCCTGGGGGTTTCGGATTGGCTCACGCAATTCCTTTCTCATGCAGACCCTAGAACAAGGCGGAAAGAGCAAGGAAGAGATCCGACTGGAATTCGTGCATCAATTTCCCGCTTCAGCAGGCAAAAGCACGTTTCCTGTTTTCTTCACGGATGTTATCCGCACCTTCGGTTCTGCCAGCGTCTCGCGCTGCGTACGTATCGAATCTGACGAGCGCGGTCAACTCCATTTGGATCCCGAACGTGCCCGCCAGGTAAAAGCCGCTGTCGCAGCTGGCATACTCGGGGAGATCAATGCGCTCAAAAGCAATTTTCCAAAGAAGAAGCAGCAGGCTCTCGACGCAATCGTCGAAAAGTTCCATGCTCCGCGAAAGTGATCTGCTAGAAGTACCTCCGGGTGAGCATTAGCAATAAAGGTCGGCCAGTGCTTGCCGATTTGCCTGGGCATGATCCTGGGTTGACGCTATCAGTCCAACTCACATTTCCAACTCCCACTTGGACTGGTCTTCCGATTCGGAGCAGTTGATCGCCTACTAGGACACTCCACCATCGCTGTGCAGTGTCGTTTCCGCCCAGCGGCGCCTCTCTGCGATAACCTAGACTCATGCGCGGCATTTCCCGTCGACTCCTCATTTTCTTTGTTGCACTTATCCTGCTCATCGGAACTCCACTTTTCGCGCAGCAGGCGCCGGACGCTTTTCGCTGGATCGATTTTCACTCCGACAAAGACCAGGACGTGATGGTGTGGGTCACTCGCACCCTGGCTGCCGACAAGTGGACATCCATCCGCGAGATCGGCGTGCAATACGATGCGGCGCTGGTCGTCACTACGGAGCGCGGCAATCCGCAGGCGCCGGTCAACATGGACACCTTCACCGTCTGGAGTGTTTCGCTCAGCAGTCACTTGCGCATCGTGCTCCTCAAGGGCGTCAATCTGCGCCTGCTTGACTGGATGCTCCTGGCCGGGAACAGACCCCGCGAGTTGGGCGCTCTCTACGACGACTGTCGCGAATGTGCGGCCACCACCTACTTCACCGCCTTTTATTACGACGATACGCAGCACGCCTGGGCGGCGCGCTGGATGCGCGGCAGCCAGGCCATCCCTCTTGTCAGCACCTCACCGCCAGACGTGACTCTGACGCAAATCTACGCCGCGTTGGCCGAGCCCGACGGGCGCGTAATGCTGGCCACGTGGAACCACTTCGACTATGGCAAGCTCAAGCCACCCGAGGATTTCATCTATCAGTACGATCTGGATCCCTGGAGCGGCCTCGAACGAACCCAGCTCCTCAGCGCTGCGCAGGCCGATGCCATGAAGCAGCGTCTCTGCCACGCGCAGGGATCGGTTGCAAGTCTCGCTCGAGGGCAGGATTCGTTCCTTTGCCAGCAGCCTGCGGCCCACCCGAAGTTTGAGCGCAAGCCTGTCACCACACCGGCCAACAACCACGGCCAGTCCGATCCGCCCGGCGTCCGGCATCCCATCGCTCCCTCAGGCCAGGGGCCTGCCGCTTCAAACAACCCGGTCACTTCCACTCCGCGATAAACTTCCGGCCTCCTTGCTGCATCGAACTCTACTGGAGAGTGATATGAGCCGTTTTGTCCGACTTACCCTCGTCCCGCTGTTCGCCCTGGTGGTCATGCTTTCGACCTCTGGATGCAAGTCCACTCAAGACCAGAATGCTGCCAACGCCAATCAGGCTGCGACGCCGGATTCCTCTGATCCCGCTTCGGCCAACCTTGCCCCCGTCAGTAACGATTCCAGCGCTCCGGCACAAGGCTATTCACAAAGCGCACCCCAATCCAGCTCTCCCCAAACCGCTCCGCCGCCGGACAACTCTCAAAGCGGCCCTCCGCCTGATTCGGGCGGCAACTATGACCAGGCTTCGAACCAATACCCCGGCGATTCGGATTACGGAGAGCAGCCTGACTACACCGCTCCCCAGCCGCCCCCACCGCTGCCCGACTACGACCAGCCTCCGGCTCCCGGGGACGGCTATCTCTGGACCCCCGGCTACTGGAGCTATGCCCCCACGGGCTACTATTGGGTCCCCGGCGTGTGGGTGCAGGCTCCCTACGAGGGCGCTCTCTGGACGCCCGGCTACTGGGGCTTTTTTCATAGTCGCTACAGCTTCTTCCATGGCTATTGGGGGCCGCACATCGGCTTTTACGGTGGGATCAACTACGGCTACGGCTACACGGGCGTCGGTTACCAGGGCGGTTACTGGAATGGCGGCCGCTTCAACTACAACCGCTCCGTCAACAACATCAACGTCAACGTTGTGCACAATGTCTACAACCGCACCGTCATCAACAACTACGTCACCACCAACTCCCGTGTGAGCTTCAACGGCGGTTCGGGCGGCGTTCAGGTCAGGCCCCGGCCCCAGGAGCTGTCGGCCCTTCGCGAGCCGCATGCCCCGCCGATGCAGACCCAGCTTCAGGTTCAGAAATCTGCCAGCGTTAATCGTGCCCAGTTTGCTGCCGTCAATCACGGTCGCCCGGCCAGCCCCGCTGTAACCCAGCCGGTCATGGCCGACCACAATGTGCGGCCCGTGGCAGCGCCGCCTATGCGTGGGCAGCCCGCACCGCAACGGGGAGCAACGCCACAGGTGCGCCCGAACGTCGCTCAGCCGGCTCCCGCCAACCAAATAAATCGCAACCAGCCTGCCCAGAACAAGCCCGCTACCCAGCAACCTAACAGGAATGAGCCCAACCGGAACCCGGCTGGCCAGGTTGCGCCGCATCCAGCAGCAAGGACTGCGCCAGTCGAGCAGGCGCCCCGCCAGGTCCCCCCGCAACGCCAGGCCGCTCCGCAGCGCCAAGCCCCCCCACCTCGCCCGGCAGCAGCTCCCGAACGGCAGGCGCCTCCGCCGCGCCAGGCCGCTCCTGAGCGCCAGCCGCCCCCGCAAAAGCAAGCTACTCCGCAGCGCCAGGCGGCCCCGCGCCCTCAACCCAAGCCGCAGGAGAAGCCAAAACCGGAGGAGCATCCTCGCTAAAAACTTGTCTAAAAACCAACAAGGCCGGACACGGCACTTCATCCGGCGATGCTCTTCCCTTCGAGCCCAGAGAACGGCCGCCCCTTTTGCATTGAACTAAGTGCACGCGGCGCATAATTGGATTCGAGTGGAGTATCGATAAGTCGATGGCAAGAGCAGGAAGCATCGCGAGTCGACCCACGCGTCCTGAATCTGCGCAAGGGCAGGCGCAGAAGAGTGCCTGTTTTCCTGAAATTGGGAGACAAACAGTCGACCGCGCCGCGAAAATGCGTTCTAATTTCTTTATTGTCTATATTCTGCGGGGGACTCCTGCGGAATCAATATTTTGCAGCGCGCCCCCCTACCTTAAACGCATGAAAAGAGAGAATTTATCCCCAGAATAGGGGGGGGAGGGGGGTGGGGTTATTCATCAGTTAACCGGCGACTGTCATCGCGCTACTCGCTGCTCCCCGCTCTTGGGCAGGCTTTAAGAACTGGGAAGGGAAGTGTCAGCCCGAGCGTGCGCGATCACTGCGCCGTTTCAACCCTGACAGCCACTAGGTTGCGCATCCATCGTATACTGGCCTCATGTCGATCGTGCGCAATCTCGCCGGCATCGCGAAGGGCATGAGCATCACCTTTCACGAAATACTGGAGCCCACCCAGGTAGAGAACTATCCTGACGGGCCCGGTCCCATGCGCGGAGCAGTCTTTCAGCAGCGCTACCGCGGCGCGCACGTCTTGCAGCGTGACGAGAATGGCCTGGAGAAGTGTGTGGCCTGCTTCCTCTGCGCTGCAGCCTGTCCTGCAAACTGCATCTTCATAGAAGCCGCCGAGAACACTGAGGAGAATCGCATCTCCTCCTCCGAGCGCTACGCCAAAATCTACAACATCGACTACAACCGCTGCATCTTCTGCGGCTATTGCGTTGAAGCCTGCCCCACGGACGCCATTACCCACGGCCACGGCTTCGAACTGGCCACCCTCAACGCCACCAATCTCGTTATGCGCAAGGAAGACATGCTAGTCCCCGTGACGGCTCTTACCGCCTCAAAGTAGACCGGCGGCGCATCCCTTTCCTTCAGCACAGATTTCTTCAGGGACTTGCCATCATGCAAGCGTACTCGGCATCTCGCAATAAAGACTTAGCAGTCATCCCGGCGCCAACGCTCGCTCCCAGATCGATTTGGGGCTTGGTGCGCGGTTTCATCTCGGCATCCCTCTTCGTTCTCGTGCTGTCCACAATATCCATCGGTAGAGTGGCAGCTCAGCAAGATAAAGATGCTAAATCCGCGTCGCCTGATCGTGCCTGGACCCGTGCGGCAATCGATGCGCTTCAGCAGTGGTACGTGCCCCAGAGCGGCTTGTATCGAACCACCGGCTGGTGGAACTCCGCCAATGCGATTACGGCTCTGGCCAATTTCAGCCGGGTCGGCCATACCCAGGAGTTCTTGCCTGTCTTTGCAAACACCTTGCGTGTCGCCCAGACTTCTCCCGACGGTGGAAAAGGATTTATCAATCATTACTACGACGATGAGGGCTGGTGGGCGTTGGCATGGATCAATGTATACGATCTTACGCACGATGCCGCCTACCTCCGCATGGCTGATTCGATCTTCTCCGATATGAAGTTAGGTTGGGAGACTACCAGTTGCGGCGGCGGCGTCTGGTGGAGCAAGGACAACAAGGAAAAGAACGCCATCGAGAACGAGTTGTTTCTGGCGGTCGCCGCTTCTCTTGCCAATCGCGAGCCCGATAGCGTCAAGCGGGACGGAGATCTGCAATGGGCCCGGAAGGAGTGGAAATGGTTCCAAGACTCCGGCATGATCAACTCTGAAAACCTCATCAACGACGGGTTGGACCGGTCCGATCGAGCGCACTGCAGGAACAATGGAAAGAATACCTGGACCTACAATCAGGGAGTAATCCTGGGTGGCCTGGTTGAACTCGACAAGGCTGATCCCGATCCCCGGCTGAGAGAGATTGCCTCTTCAATCGCGCTCGCCGCCATCGCCCACCTCACCGCCAATCAAGGTGTCTTGCATGAAACCAGCCCCGCTCATACGGGCGGTGACGTCCCGCAGTTCAAAGGCATATTCGCGCGCAACCTCATGATCTTGAACACCGCCCATCCCGATCCCCGTTATCAGGAATTTGTCCGTGCCAACGCGCTAAGCATCTGGAACCGCGACCGGGATGGATCGGATCATTTGGGCTTTTGGTGGGCAGGCCCGTTCGACTCCGCGGACGCTGCACGTCAAAGTTCGGCATTGGATCTATTGATTGCGGCGGACGCTCTCCATTCTGACCAGTGAAGTCGCGCCGCCGGTTCCCCTGGTGGCTACCAGAGCAAGCCCCCGAAGCCGCAACCGCAACGGGTTGATTCCGGAAGCTGACTTTGCCGGGCTTCTTCCCAACTCTCCCGCGTTAACACGGTCGTTTATCCTAGAATCAGCCGTATTCCCTTTGTTTCCACGGCGAGTGAGGGCAGGAGCGCATTGTCAGACTTTCTTTCAGAACTAAAGCGGCGCGTGCTCGTCTATGACGGCGCGATGGGCACCAGTGTGCAAAAGCACAACCTTACCCCGGAGGACTTCTGGGGCAAGGAGGGCTGCAACGAGCTGCTCGTACTCTCGCGTCCCGACGTGATCCGCTCGGTTCATGCTTCGTTTCTCGACGTGGGTTGCGACGTCGTTGAGACTGACAGCTTCGGTTCCACCAGCATCGTGCTCGCCGAATACGACCTTCAGGATCGCACCCGGGAACTCAACATCGCCGCGGCGCGTCTGGCCCGCTCGGTTGCCGACGAGTATTCGACCCCTGAAAAGCCGCGCTTTGTCGCCGGTTCCATTGGCCCCACCACCAAGCTGCCGTCGCTCGGGCACATTGGCTATGACGCCATGGCCCTTGCCTATCGCGAACAAGCCGAGGCGCTCATTGAGGGCGGAGTGGACGTCCTGCTGATCGAGACGTGTCAGGATCTTCTGCAAGCCAAAATCGCCATCGCCGCCTGCCAGGACGCCATTCGACTGGCGCGCGAAGGCAAGATCCCGTCCACCGGCCGGAATATCGCGTTGCAGGTCCAGGTCACGCTTGAAGCCACGGGAACCATGCTTTTGGGTTCGGAGATTGGCGCCGCCTTGGCCGTGCTGGAGAGCTTCCAACCGGACGTTATCGGCCTCAACTGCGCCACCGGTCCGGCTGAGATGAACGACGCCGTCCGCTTTCTCTGCCAGAACTCCACCCTGCCCATCAGCGTGCTGCCCAACGCGGGCTTGCCGCAGAACGAGGGCGGTCACGCCGTCTACAAACTCACTCCGGCCGAGCTCGCCTCCTTTCATCGCCGCTTCGTTTCCGAGTACGGCGTGCAGGTTGTCGGCGGTTGTTGTGGCACCACCCCCGACCACTTGCGCGCGGTGGTTGAAGCTCTTCGCGGCGTTACGCCCGCTCCACGCACCGTCGTGACGCAGTCGGTCGCAGCCAGCGCTTTTTCCGCTCAGCCTCTTGAGGCCGATGCGCAGCCCATCGTCATCGCCGAGGAGATGAACACCACCACCCGCCTCGAGCACTTCCGCAATATGGTGCGTGCCGGCGATTACGACGGCATTCTCGCGCTCGCCAAGCGGCTCGTGGCAGAGGGATCGCAGATGCTCGACCTCTGCTGCGCCATAGTGGGAGAAGACGAGGTGGGCTACATGAACGCGGTGCTCGAAAAGATCGCCACCCGCGTCCCTGCGCCCATTCTTGTCGACTCCACCGAGGCCAACGTCATCGAGGAGGCGCTCAAGCGCATTCCCGGCAAGCCCATCATCAATTCCATCAATCTCGAAGACGGCGAAAAGCGCACCAGCCTTGTGCTTCCCATGGCGCGCCGCTACGGCGCCGCAGTCATCGCCCTCACCATCGACGAGCAGGGCATGGCTCTCACCGCCGACAAAAAGGTTGCCATCGCCCACCGCATCCACGATCTGGCCGTCAACAAATATGGAATGCGCTCTGAGGATCTGATCTTCGACGCACTCACCCTGCCCATCTCCACCGGCCAGGAGGACTATCGCTCCGCGGCCATCGAGACGCTTGAGGCGGTGCGGCGCATCAAGCAGGAGTTGCCCCGTTCGCGCACCGTCCTTGGCGTATCAAACATCTCCTTCGGCCTCAACGCCTATGCGCGCCGTGTGCTCAACAGCGTATTCCTCAAAGAAGCCGTGGACCGCGGCCTTGACGCCGCCATCGTCAACTACTCCAAGATTTATCCGCTCTACAAGATCCCCGAAATCGAAGTGGAACTGGCGCGCAAGCTCATCTTCCAGGACAGCAATGGTGCCGGGAGCGAGCCTCTTCAGGCCTACATGGCACACTTTGCTGGCCTCGCTAAGGGCGCTGTCGACGAGGACGAAGTCGCGCTCGAGAGCCTCTCCATCGAAGAGAAGCTCAAGCAGCTCATCATCCGCGGCGAACGCAGCATCGGTCTCGGCGAGCACAAGCAGTCGCTGGAAGAAGCATTGGGAACCGCGCTGGGCACCTACACGCCGCTGGACCTCATCAACACCGTTCTCCTCGATGGCATGAAGACTGTAGGCGATCTGTTCGGCGCGCGCAAAATGCAACTGCCCTCGGTGCTCGATTCGGCCGCGGTGATGAAGGCCGCGGTTGCCTATCTCGAACCCAAAATGGAGAAGTCCGATGGCGGAGGAAAGGGCACCATGGTGCTCGCCACCGTCAAGGGCGACGTGCACGACATCGGCAAGAACCTGGTCGACATCATTCTCTCCAACAACGGTTATCGTGTCGTGAACCTCGGCATCAAGCAGCCCTCTGACGCCATCATCACCGCCGCGCGCGAGGCCGGCGCAAATGCCATTGGTCTCAGTGGCCTGCTGGTCAAGTCCACGCTTGAAATGAAGTATGTCCTGCAGGATCTTGAGCGGCTCGGCCTCACCGTTCCCGTGGTCTGCGGCGGTGCGGCGCTCACCCGGAAATATGTTGAAGACGATTTGCGCAAGGAGTACACCGGCCCGGTATTTTATGCCGAGGACGCCTTTGCGGGATTGCACGTCATGGCCGACCTCACATCAAACGACTCAACTGTCCGTGAGCAGCGCGAAGAAGAAGGCAGAACCGTAAAAGTCTTCAGCAAAGCCAATGCAGCGGTGCCTGAGCCGTCCCTTGTCCAGTTGACCGCGGAGGGCCGTTCGCCCGTCGTGGAGCGGGTTGCGGCGATTCCTGTGCCTGCTTATTGGGGCCTGCGCGTCTATAAGAACTACAACCTTGCCGAAGTCTTCCCCTATCTCAACGAGACCGCGCTCTTTAAGAATCAGTGGCAGCTCAAGACCGCCGCGCAGACCGATTATCTGCGTCTGGTCGAAGAAAAGTATCGCCCGATCTTGCTTGACCTGGAGAGGGAAGTGCAGGCGTCCGGCTGGTTTGAGCCCAAGACGATCATCGGCTTCTACCCCTGCGCCGGCCAAGGAGATGACCTTGTGGTTTTCGATCCCGATGACCCGGCGCGCGAACTGGAGCGCATCGCTTTCCCCCGTCAGGCGCAGGGCCGGCGGCTTTCGATTGCCGACTTCTTTGAGCCCATCGGTGCTGCGCAGCGCGACGTGGTCGGCTTCTCCATCGTCACCATCGGCGACGAGGCCAGCCGTCAGACGCAGAAACTCTTCGAGGCCGGCGACTTTACCAAGTATCTTTACTTGCACGGGCTTTCGGTGGAGACGGCCGAGGCCCTCGCCGAGCTGGCCCACAAGCAGGCGCGCGAGCTACTCGGCATTGCCGGTGAAGACTCTCCGCGCGTCACTGACCTATTCCATCAGAAATATCGCGGCTCGCGCTATTCGTTCGGCTATCCGGCCTGCCCCAATCTTGAAGATCAGGCAAAAATCTTCCGCCTGCTGAAACCTGAGCAGAACATCGGCGTGCGCCTCACCGAGGGCTTCCACCTCGAGCCGGAGCAAAGCACCAACGCTGTCGTCGTGCACCATCCGCAAGCTAAATATTTTGTGGTTTAATCGCCGCTGCTTTTGCAGAGAATTATCTGCGCCTGTGCCATATTGAATTTACGGCTATGAATTAGTCATGTGTGGCCTCCTCGAACGGCCGGGCTGCAACGGCACTACAGCGTTGCATTCCCGGCCGTTCGTCTTTTTCGCCATCACCAGTGATCCCTCTCCAGCAAGGATTCGCGCGTTTCAAAAATCTAACTGGATGCGGTAATGCTCCCGGCGGTACTATTCTCCTTCGGAGAAAATATGTCCCGCTTGCGCACGTTTGTGTCTTGTCTACCCATCCTTCTTCTTCCCTCAATCGCTTTGGCCCAGGATTCCAATGCGTCCCCATTGCGGATTGCCTCCCCGAACGGCCAGATTGTGCTGCTTCTTTCTGACGCCATGGTCGTTCATCCTGGCGATCACAACAGCGCCGGACTGCGCTATGCCGTCGACTTTCGTGGCAAGTGGCTGATGGATGAGTCCGCGCTCGGCCTCAAGATTCAAGGGCAGCCGGAGCTTGGACCCGGCATGCGGCGAGTCCGCGTGAAAACCGGCCAGGTGGACGAGACCTATACCATTCCAGTCGGCAAGACCAGCACCGTTCTCAATCGCTGCAACACCGCGCATGTGGACTTTCAGGATGCTGCCGGACGAAATCTCACTATCGAAGTTCGCGCTTTCGACGATGGCGTAGCCTTTCGCTACATCCTGCCCGAGCAGCCGTCGTTGGCGAAGGTGCGCATCGAGCACGAGCTCACGCAATTCCTCTATAGCAAGGACGCTACCCTCTACCCCCTCATCCTCGACGGCTTTCAGTCGTCCTGGGAAGACGAGTACCAGATGCGCCAGGTCAGCGGCATTCATCGCGACTGGCTCATCGGCTTGCCTCTTCTTGCGCAGGTACACGGCGTCGGCTGGGTCGCGGTCACTGAGGCCGACATCGACAACTATGCCGGCATGTATCTCCGCAAGGGCGATGCGCCGTTCAGCATGCGCGCTGAGCTTTCTCCGCGCGTTGATCTGCCCGGCGTTGCTGTAGAAGCGCAGACCCCTGTCACAACACCCTGGCGTGTGCTCATGGTTGGCGACGCTCCGGGCCGGTTGATCGAGTCCAATATCGTCCTGAATCTCAATCCGCCGTCAAAGATCGCCGACACATCGTGGATTCGCGCTGGCAAGTCGGCTTGGGACTGGTGGTCCGGCGAGGCGGCTCCGAGTGTCAGCTTCAAGCCTGGTATGAACACCGCCACCATGAAGCATTACATCGACTTCGCATCGTCTTCCGGCTTCACTTATATGCT
>Ga0182014_10000384_pt1 | contig 57882 bp, 55 predicted proteins | sample 612S2DmetaG_FD_120489 | JGI IMG/M metagenome (GOLD analysis project Ga0182014, IMG submission 120489) | Permafrost microbial communities from Stordalen Mire, Sweden - 612S2D metaG | ecosystem: Environmental > Terrestrial > Soil > Wetlands > Permafrost | place: Sweden: Stordalen | collected... | reverse complement strand
GGCTTCGCCCCCCAAGCCACCGCCCCCTGCGCCCAACAACCACGGCAACGTCAAACAACACGCTGCAGAAAGGGGACACTTCTAACGAGTTAAGGAGGGGGACATTTCTAAAGAGTTTTGACAGTCCTCGCATTTCTGGTTGCCTCTCGCGCGGCAGAATGCTATTTCTTGTGTGAATCAACCCATACGAGGAGACCACATCGATCATGCAGACGCTGTTGCGAGGCAAGGACTACATTGAGACGCCGGACTGGACAAAGGAAGAACTGGAAACCGTACTGGACGTGGCGGGCGACCTGAAGCAACGTTTTGCGCTGGGAGAACCCCACCGCCTGTTGCAGGACAAAACGTTGTTCATGATGTTCTTCGAGCAGAGCACGCGCACGCGCAATTCGACCGAGGCCGCGATGACACAACTCGGCGGCCACGCACACGATCTGACCCCTGACAAGATGCAGATTTCCCATGGCGAAACGCCGAAGGACACCGGCAAAGTGTTGTCCCGGTATGGTCACGGCATCGCCATTCGCAATTGCTTCTATGGCGTCGGCAACAAGTATCTCCGTGAAGTCGCCGGTTACGCAAGCATTCCGGTGGTGAGCTTGCAGGACGACGTCGATCATCCGCTGCAGGCGATTGCCGACCTGATGACCATCCGCGAGAAATTTGGCACCAATCTGCGCGGTTTGAAGTTTTTGGTGTCATGGACGTATGCGCCGGCGTACGCGCGTCCGCTCAGCGTGGCCCAGGGCCTGATCTGGCTGCTGCCACGTTTCGGGGTGGATGTGACCCTGGCGCACCCGAAGGAATTCAACCTGATGCCGCGCGCGCTCGAAGCCGCGAAGAAGTTCTCGAAGGAGAACAAGACCAAGTTCGAAACCATCCACGACATGGACGACGGGTTTAAGAACGCGGTGGTGTGTTACCCGAAGTCGTGGGGGTGCCACCAGTACCTCGCCGACCAGGGCGTGCCCGAAGACAAGCGCAAAGAAGAGGGCATGAAGCTGGTCAATAAATACAAGAGCTGGGTGGCCACCGAGAAGCGGATGAAGATGGCGAAGAAGGAAGCCATCTACATGCATCCGCTGCCGGCGGATCGCGGCGCGGAAGTCGAGGACGCCGTTATCGACGGCCCGCAATCCGTCGTGTTCGACCAGGCGGAAAACCGCCTGCACACGGTCAAGGCGATCCTGTCGCTGGTCATGGGCGGTCGCCCGTAGGCGTCGACACAGATGTTTCGAGAACCTGCTCCGTGACGGAGATCGTGACGGAGCAGGTTTTTTCTTCCGGTGACGGCCGCATCCACACCGACAGAGCGGGTTCCGATCACTTTACGTCGGCCAGCACTCGACGGAGAACCTCGGACGTATAGGTGTGGGCCAGCGGGTATGAGAATAACGTAATGTTGATGCCGTGCTGGCGGAACTTGCTGCAAGCGGCGTTCACGTTGTCGAAGGGATTGACGTTGTCCTGTGTGCCATGGAACACGATGACGCGGAGGTATTTCGCGTCGTCGATATGTGAATCAAGAAGTTCGGGCATATAGAAGCCGCCGATGGGGGCGATGGCAGAGAAGAGTTTGGGGTTGCGGAGGCCGATGCAGAAGGTAAGGCGTCCACCTTGGGAGAAGCCCGACAGGGTGACGCGCGAGGAATCGATATTGTTGGATGCGGTCAATTCTTCGATCATCTGGCTGAGGATGCGTTCATCTCGTTGGAGATCGGCCATGAATTGATTGTTGTCGTCGAGGCGATACCAGGAAAAGCCACCCTCAGCCTTGTCGGGAGCCTGTGGAAGGAGGATGAAAAAATCCTGGTGCGTCAGGAGGGCGAAGTCGCGGTTCATGACGTACTTGGGAGTGCTGCCGTAGCCGTGGAGGAATATGAAGAGAGGGTACCGATTCGTGACGATTAGATTTTGGGGTTTCACAAGTATGTACGGGGCGGAAATGTCGGACTGCTTTACGCGGATCTCGCCCTGGATGATGCGTCGATTGTTCTGCTGGGCCCACAACCCGGTTTCCGTGGTTGAAACGAGCGCGATGGCCAGCAGGGCCAATGATGAAAGTTGCCTGGATATCCGGGCGGGCGACGTCATGCGAAGCAAGGGTAATAAGACTGCTCGACGTTCACAAGAACTGTTGCGATAGTACCGCCTCCGCATGGGACCGAAGAAACATCACGACATCGGATTTATTGCCATCGCGATCCTGAAGCTGGTCAAGGGCCTGCTGCTGTTTTTGGTCGGGGTGGGCGCGCTGACCCTGATCAACAGAGACGCGATGGAGGTGGCGAGACACTGGGCGCATGTGTTTCAGGTGGACGTGCACAGCCGGTTCATCCAGCGATGGCTGGTGGCGGTGGGGGTGGTCAAGCAGCGCAATCTGAAGCTGATCGTCACGACCACATTTGTTTACTCGGGGCTGCTGGTGACGGAGGGGATCGGGTTGCTGATGGAAAAAGTCTGGGCGGAGTACATGACCATATTTATCACTGCGTCATTCATTCCGATTGAGGTGTACGAACTGGTTCGACACGCGACGGTGATGCGTGGTTGCCTGTTGGCGGTCAACGTTCTCGTGGTGGTCTATCTCGCGGTGCGGGTGTGCCAACGAGAGAAACCGAGTGCGTGACGGGCTGATGCGGCATTGTTTTCAGAGCTCGCCGCCGCAGGAACTTCCGCTTCTCTTGTGAACGCGCAATCTCCCGCGATAAGAAGGGTGCGCAGGATAAAGGTGTTTTCCACAGGCCTGACTGTGAGTCAGGGCTCTATCGGCGACGAGCGCGGACTCCGGTGAGTGCAACCGCTCCGAGCAAGCCTACGACGACAAGCGAGATCGTATTCGGTTCGGGAAGCTGGGCCACCAGTTCGCCGGCGGTATCGATTCCGCTCTTGATGCTCGTACCGTATTGGAAGGTGACACCAGAAATGTCATCCACCGTGAAGCCTGACGGCAGGTTGTCGAAGACGAAGACGACCGTGGTTTGGATGAGAGCCTTGTTCTTGATGCCGCCTTTGTCATTGCTGGCGAGGTCGTCCAGTGTCGTAATGCCAAACTGGGCACCGCTGAGCGGGCTGGTTCCTCGGATTTTTTCGCCGAACAGGTCCTTCTTCTTGAACCACTTCAATTTCGTACTGGAGATTCCTTCGTTGTCGTCAATGCCTGCACTGGGAGCATATGCCAAATTGTTCGTGTACGCCCATTCTCCGCTGACATCACCACTGAAGCCCAGCGGCAGGCGATGACCAATGACCGAACTGCCAGACGCAACCGTCGCTGCGACGGGTGTCAAGTGCTGGTCTCCAGCGAGCTTGAAAAAGACCCCCGTGAGGATGTCGGCAGGATTTCTGGGGTCGTATGTGCCGGTATTCGACAGAGTGACAACAAGATCGAGGTTCGACACGACGAACGTCGCGGATGCCTTGAGAGTTACGCTCGCTTCCTTCTTGGAAGCAGTAGTGGCCTCACTGGCTGTGTATGTGGAGGCCTTAGCGCGGGCGCTTATGACAACAAATAGTGCGAGAGCGACAAAAGCGATCGCAATTTTCTTCATAACCATACCCCGAATTACCCTTTTTCGAGCGGGCTCCTACCCGAGCACGCCCAAACCTTCACCACGACACTATAACACAAGTGCCGTAGCTTGGCAAGGAATCACTATAAAGCCCTAAAAGTTCAATTTCGTCAAGCCCTCAGTTCCTGCGAATAGTGCCAAATTGGCTTACCAGTGGTCATTCGTGAATGTCGCAACCGACTGTTTTCCATCGCAACATATTGTGCATCAATCACTTGCTTGTGTTTTTTGCTTGCTGTCTTGGAGACATCTGCACTTCCATGGCGTCTCAATTAATCGAGAGCTGCGGAAACGTAGACTGCGCAAACTGCTACATTCCTTGGAAACCCGAAAACATTCGGGTTCTCGAACATCTTTTTCGCCTTCCACCCCTTTTTCAACACCGTGCTAGGCAAACTTCTTGTCAAACGATAACCTGACAGTGTATGGATTACAGCTTATGAAAATGAAAACAATCGTCATTGCCATCGGGGGCAACTCACTCATCAAGGACGCCGAACACCGCAGCGTCGTGGACCAGTACGCCGCCGTCGTCGAAACCGCACACCACATTGCCGACCTCGTCGCCCGCGGCTTTCGCGTCGTCATCACCCACGGCAACGGCCCTCAAGTCGGGTTCATCCTGTTGCGCAGCGAGCATTCGCGGGGACTGTTGCACGAAGTGCCCCTGGACTCGATTGGCGCGGATACGCAAGGGGCCATCGGCTACCAGATCCAGCAGGCCATGCAGAATGACTTTCGCCGGCGCGGACTGACCAAATCGGTCGCCACCGTTGTCACGCAGGCGCTGGTGGACAAAAACGACCCGGCATTTCAGAAACCGACCAAGCCCATTGGGCAATTCTACAAGAAGGAAGAAGCCGAGGACCGCATGCGCGTCGAGAAATGGAGCATGGTCGAGGACGCCGGGCGCGGCTGGCGGCGCGTGGTGGCGTCGCCCAAGCCAACGCGCATCATCGAAGCGGATGCCATCAAACATTTGGTCGCCAGTGGCTGTATCGTCATCGCGGCCGGTGGTGGGGGAATCCCCGTGGTGCAGGATGAACAGGGCGATCTGCACGGCGCCGCCGCCGTGATCGACAAAGACCTCGCCTCCGCCGTGCTCGCCAAGGAAATCGCCGCTGACATGCTGGTGATTTCCACCGCCGTCGAAAAGGTGTATCTCAACTTCGGCAAACCCGATCAGAAAGCGCTCGATCGCCTGACCGTCGCGGAAGCCAAACAGTACATGACCGAGGGCCATTTCAAACCCGGCTCGATGCTGCCAAAAATCCAGGCCTGCATCCAATTCATCGAGAACGGCGGCAAGGAAGCCCTCATCACCTGTCCCGAAACCCTCCCGTTGGCCCTCGACGGCAAGACCGGGACACGCATCGTGGCGTGAATTGGCGCTCGCTCGCTGGCTGTGGCGGCGCCTCGCGAACAGGAATAAGCCGCCTTCGACGGTGGTAAACTGCCCATTTACAGGCGAGATAGGGCCGACAATTGGGGTCGTACCCCCCCAACGAAGCCAATTTTGAGCAAACGAAGCCATGTGACAAAATGGCACACTTGGGCTTGTAACTGCTTGTCCCCTAAGCTAATCCACAACCTCAGTCGTCCAAAAACATTAGCTTCGTTTGGCAATTTTACATGTATGGGGGGCCGTCCCCCTTGTAGCGTCGCCTGTCCCAGGCGAAACGCCGCGTCGTGGTTGTAGCCGCGGGCGCTGACCGCGGTCCGGCCCTCCGGCGAGTTTACCCCGACTCCGAGGTCGGGGCCGTCGTTTCCGCTTGGAGGGTCGGGCTTCCGCACGACCGTTGGCTGTAGCGGTGTCCGTCCCCAACTCCCTTATGTCAAAGAACAGCGACAACCCCCTCGCTTCCCCAGCCCCTTATTTCAAAGCCGAGCCGCTGGGAGCGGCGAGACGCGGCGCCGAAGGTTTACCCCGACTCCGAGGTCGGGGCGCCCCGTAGGGCGAGCCGAGCGGGCGCGAGCGAGTGCAAAACAACAACCAAACCGCCCCGACGATACACAATCACATATCTATTGTCCAGTCCTTTTTGCAATGGTGGATGCAGCGACCCTAATCCAGCGCGACGATCCCCCCTGAACTGTAGGCCTTGTCCGCCGTAGGCGGATTGCCCGCCTCAGGCGGTGCTTGCCTGCAAAATCAGCCGCCTGTAGACTGCAACGGCATGACCGCTTTCGCCGATTACCTCGCTGCAATAAGGAAGAATCTCGCCCATGGCGACGCGACTGAGCAAACGCACCGTCCTGCGTTGAAGCAACTGCTCGAAGCGAGTCTTGCAGGCGTCGTCGCCACCAACGAACCCAAGCGCATCCTCTGCGGCGCCCCGTACTTCAACATCACGCGCAAGAAGGTTCCAATCGGCCACGTGGAGACCAAGGACGTCGACGCGAATCTCGATGAGATGGAGCGCGGCAAAGGGCCAAACGGCGAGCAGTTCACACGCTACTCGATTCTTCGCAACTGGATACTGACCGATTATCTGGAGTTCCGCTGGTTTGTCGGTGGTGAAAAACGTCTGACCGCGCGCATAGGTGAAATCGACGCCAAGGGCAAATTGAAACCGCTCTCGGACGGTGAGGAGAAGCTAGCACAACTCCTTACCGCCTTTATCAAGCAGAAGGCGCTCACTGTCGGTACGGCCAAAGAGCTTGCAGAACGCATGGCCGGCATGACCCGCATTATCCGCGACCTGATCGTCAATACGTTCGAGCATGAGAAGGAGCAAGGCTGGCTTCACAATTGGCTCGCCGCGTTTCGAGAGACGCTCATTCCCGATCTCGATGAAGCACAGTTTGCTGACATGTTCGCGCAGACTCTCGCCTACGGCTTGTTCGCAGCGCGGGTTCACACCCCGCCCAAAAAGGAGTTTTCCCGCGAGATGGCCGCGTACAATCTGCCAAAGACCAATCCATTCCTTCGCAAACTCTTCTCCGAGATTGCCGGCGTGGATATGCCGGAAACAATTGATTGGGCGGTGGACGACATCGTGGAGTTGCTCAAGCACGCCGATATGTTTGAAATCCTCAAAGACTTCGGCAAGGGCAAAGGGAAGGAAGACCCAGTCGTTCATTTCTACGAAACATTTCTCGCCTCTTACGACCCGAAGATGCGCGAAGTGCGTGGCGTCTACTATACCCCCGAACCCGTCGTCAGCTACATCGTGCGCTCCATTGACCAACTATTGAAAACACGCTTCAACCGCCCGAAAGGTTTGGCCGACGAAGACACTCTCATTCTCGATCCGGCCACCGGCACAGCGACGTTCCTCTACTTCGTCGTGAATCAGATTTACGAGAAGTTCGCCAAACAAAAGGGCGCGTGGGACAGCTATGTGGACAAGCATCTGCTCAACCGGATCTTCGGCTTCGAGTTGCTCATGGCGCCGTACGCCATCGCGCATATGAAGCTAGGCATGCAACTCGCCAACCTCGGCTACAAGTTCAGCGGCGAGCAGCGCCTCGGCATTTATCTGACCAACACACTTGAAGAAGCTGCCAAGAAGAGCGAGCAACTGTTTGCGAGCTGGATTGCCGACGAAGCCAACGCAGCCAGCGCGATAAAACGCGACTTGCCCATTATGGTCGTTCTCGGAAATCCGCCCTATTCTGGATATTCGGCAAACAAGGGGGAGTGGATCAGTCGATTAATAGACGACTACCGGTTTGTGGACGACAAGCCCTTAGCCGAGAGGAAGGTTTGGTTACAGGATGTCCGAGATCGACGAGGTGATCATCGCGGCTGGAGGCTGGCCCATCAAATGACTGAAGACACGGAGTCGCCCGGAGCACCGCAGAAGCTTCGTGAACTTCTGTTGCAGGAACATGCCTGAATGGTGTGTCGACAGCTCCCTCGCCTGACACGAAATGTACTTTAACGACGGGCCCAGCGCGCCTATACTGAGTTGGTGCAGGTCGCAACCGCAACCACCCGTACCGTTGAGTTCACGCTCAACGGCAGCCCCGTGTCGGCCGAAGTGGACGACGAGTTGATGCTGCTGAATCTTCTTCGCGACAAATTCGACATTGTCTCCCCCAAAAACGGCTGCCAACCCATGGGCCAATGCGGCTGCTGCGCGGTGATGGTGGACGGGAAAGTCGTGCTTTCCTGCGTGGTCAAGGCCAGGACCGTCGCGGGCAAGACCGTTACCACGCTGGAAGGTCTTCCGTCCGAGGAGCGCGACCTGCTGGCCCGGGCATTCGTGACGACCGGCGGACTGCAATGCGGCTTCTGCATTCCCGGCATCGTCATGCGCGCCAAGTGGATGCTGGACCAGAATCCTGCCATGCCGCGCGAAGAAATTCGCCGTTGGCTCGGCCCACACCTGTGCCGCTGCACCGGTTACACCAAGATCGTGGACGCCATCGAACTCGCCGGGAAGGTGCGTCGCGGCGGGAAATTCCCCGAACTCGACCAGTCGGGACGGGTCGGCACGTCCCTGATGCTGTACGAAGGTGCTGACAAGGCGCTCGGCGACAAGAACTACATCGACGACCTGAAGGTGCCGGGCCTGGCGCACGGCGCATTCGTATTCTCAGAGCACCCGCGCGCGAAGGTGTTGAAGATCGACACGAAGGCGGCGGAACGGTTGCCCGGGGTCGTGAAGGTCATCACGGCGCGAGACGTGCCCGGCGAAAAATGCGTCGGACTGATTTACCGGGATTGGCCGGTGTTCATCGGCGAGGGCGAAGAGACCCATTGCGTGGGCGACATCCTCGCCATGGTGGCCGCGGACGATGAGCGCACGGCGCGTCAAGCCGCCCGTCTCATCCAGGTGGATTACCAGGTGCTCAAACCCGTGCTCACGCCCGAGGAGGCGCTGGCGCCGGATGCGCCGTTGGTGCATCCGCCGAAACCGAACAAGCTGTGCCAGGCCGGGATCAACCGTGGCAATTTCGACGACGCATGGAAGAACGCCGCGCACACAGTCAACGTCAAGGTGCAGACGCAACACGTCGAGCACGCGTTCCTCGAGCCGGAGTCGTGTCTGGCGATTCCGCTGGCCAATGGCGCGACCTCGGCGCGGTTCGGGAATTTGTCCAGGGAGCAACAGGCCGCCGCGCTCACCGCCGTGGCGAACGGGGCGCAGCTCATCGTGTACTCGCAGGGGCAGGGCATCTACGACGACCGCGACCAGATCGCCGCCGTGCTCGGGTTGCCGCGCGACAAAGTGTACGTCGAACTGGTCAGCAACGGCGGCGCCTTCGGCGGCAAGGAAGACCTCGCGATACAGCCGCACGTCGCGCTGATGGCGTGGCTGACCAAGCGGCCCTGCAAGGCGACGTTCCGCCGCGAGGAAAGCACGCGGTTCCATCCGAAGCGGCATCCGATCCAATTTGAATACTGGGCGGGCTGCGACAAGGACGGCCATCTCGCGTGCGTGAAGGTGCGCGCGATGGGCGACAAGGGCGCGTACGCGTCGGTCGGCACGAAAGTGCTGGAGCGGGCCGGCGGTCACGCGTGCGGGCCGTACCGGGTGCCCGTCGTGGACATTCAATCCGTCGGCGCGTACACGAACAATCCGCCCTGCGGCGCGATGCGCGGGTTCGGCGCGAACCAGGCGGCGTTCGGGATCGAGACGGTGATGGACATGCTGGCCGAGAAGGTTGGGATCGATGGTTGGGAGATTCGCTGGCGCAACGCGCTGGAGGTCGGCGACATGTTTGCCACGGGCCAGGTGCTGCGGGCGAGCGTCGGGTTGAAGAAGACGCTGTTGGCCGTGCGCGACATCTATCGCAGCGCCAGGTACGCCGGCATCGGGTGCGGCGTCAAGAACGTCGGCATTGGCAACGGCAGCGAAGACGCCGGACGCGCAATGATCACGGTCGAGCAAGACGGGACGGTCGTGGTGCGCAGCGGGTTTACCGAGATGGGGCAGGGGTTGTTCACGGTGCAACTCCAGACGTTCTGCGAGGAGACGGGAATTGACCCGCGCTTCGTGCGGGTGGTCACCGACACGCGGTATGCGCTGGATTCCGCCCAGACGACCGGTTCACGCGGGACGTTGCTCGGTTGCCAGGCGGTCCGCGCCGCGTGCGCGAAGTTCAAACCCGATCTGGAAAAAGTCCGCGGCAACGGCGCGATTACCAGGGAAGATTTGAAAAAGCTGGCGGGGAAAGAATGGTACGGCGAATTCGTCTTGAACGATACGCACCCGCTGGGCTACACCGGCCCGAACGTGAAGACGCACATCGCGTATGGATTTGCCACGCAGGTGGTCATTCTCGACGACTCGGGCAGATTGAAGAAGGTCGTGGCGGCGCACGACGTGGGCAGGGTGATGAATCCGATTCTGCTCCAGGGGCAAATCGAGGGCTCGATCCACATGGGGCTCGGATACGCCTTGACCGAGGAACTGCAACTCAAGGACGGCCAGATCGCCAGCAAGGATTTGCGCTCGCTCGGCATCCTCCGCGCCAAGGACATGCCCGAGGTCGAATGCATCTTCATCGAGGAAAACGAACCCAGCGGCCCGTACGGCGCCAAGGGCGTCGGCGAAATCGGCCTCGTCCCGACGGCGCCAGCCGTCGCCGGCGCACTCTACAAGTTCGACGGCATCCGCCGCACGAAACTCCCGATGAAAGACTCGCCGGCCGCGAAGGCGATCCTCGGCAAGAAGTAACGGGTGTCCCCGGAGCAAGCCCGCCGACGGCGGGTACCCTCGCGCCTCGGTTTCCAAACCTCTCAAACCTTCCAAACCACACTTACGGGTTTTTAGGAGTTTGGGTAGGACTCGCGCGCAAAGCGTGGACAGGCACAACGGCGGGGCGAGGAGAGGAACGCTCACCCTGACCCTTTGCCGCAAGGCGTTGCAAGAATCGTCGGGTAAATCAATTATCGGACAAGCGATAATTCTGCTGGACTCCGTCTGGTATTCATGGGATGGTCGCCGCGGTCTGTTCTTTGACGGGGCCAGAGCAGGGGATGGGAAAGATGGTCGATGTGCGGAGGCGAGCGCGGGGTGGGGGCGACGATTATAATTGAAGGATCAGTGCGGCTTGGCCGGGCTGGCGGGAGGAGCGTTTGTGTCGGTGGGGAAGGTGATGGCGGCATCGACTTCGTCTTCGACGGCTTTGACCTCTTCGGGGGTCGAGTCGACGAACGGCGGCAGGCTGCGCCAGTGGAGTCGGGGCATGGATTTGCTCAAGGTGTACCGGCCACTGGCCCAGAGTTCGAGCCAGCGTTTGGTGTGCTGGGCGTCGCCGTCGACCGCGACATCGACCCAGCGCGCGCCCATGCTGGTGACGGCGACCTTGTTGTAATCGAAGTAATCGCCGGTGACGGAGTTGAGGCGTTCCTTTCGGACACCCGCCCAGCGGCCGGCGTCGAAGTAGGCTTCGAACATGCCGCCGGCGATGAAGTGCTGGGCGTAATGTTTTTGGAGGGTGATGACGTCGTACCCGTGGTCGACAGTGCCGTCGGGCGCGGGATGGAGGACACCGAGTCCGCCGGCGTGGAAGAGGGGCAGCGGCTCGGCGTCTTTGCAGGTCCAGAGCCAGAGGCCGCCCCAGATCGAGCGCGCTTCATCCTGGATGTTAACGTTGGGATTGGCCCGGGCATTGGTGAGCGCGGCGCGACAAAGCGCGGCAAAGATGTCGTCGAAACTCCAGTTGCGCAGTTGCAAGTTTCTGGCCTGCACCGCGAACCTCTGGTCCTCAGCGGAAAAATGGGTCGGGGGTGAAAGTGACCGTTCTGCGGCTCGGATGCCGACAGGACATGAACCAAGGATGAAACCGAACATCAAGAATGTGTAGGTTTTCGATACGTGCATTGGTCGACGCCTCTCATCTCCTGCTTGTTTAGCAATTTGCGCGCCTGCCTTCCACCTCCGCCAAGAGCTACAGCGAACGATCCATCTGGCCATTGACAGGAGCGTGCGCTTGTAAGATAACATGAATAATAACTAATACATAATAAAAATGGAGCCAGAACGATGACTGACCACCAAGAAGGTGAGACGAACTTATTACCCGACCCAAAGGTATGTGTTACTCAGCGTCTGGAACCCGTCGGCTTGGTGGAGTGTTTGGTGAAGTCGCCGCAGAGATGTCCGTATGTGCTGGCATTTGGAGACGGTTTCTTCTGCCGGCATCCCGATTGCCACAAGTTCGTAAAGTCCAGCTGAACGCGGCGAGTAACAGTCTGCGCTGTGCCGTGTCGCGCGGGCAATGTGCACGTAACCTATATTATCACAGGCAAAGGCCGCACGGAACGGATGTTGTTACTTTGAACCCGCCTTTGTATATCGCATGTGTCATTGACGACGCAGGCAGCTTGGCCGGCCGTGGATATTCGGGGCAACCCCTTCCGGATTGGTAGCGTCGGCACGAACCAAATCACCATCGTGAGACGCACCCTCACGCGAACACCGGGTGAACAGGAGAACGACTAGAAGCCCTGCGCCTGCAGGAAGCCCTCGACTTGACGCAGCCGTGTCGGGTGGCGCATCTTGCGCAACGCTTTGGCTTCAATCTGGCGGATGCGCTCGCGCGTGACGCGGAACTGCCGGCCGACTTCTTCGAGCGTGCGACAGTAGCCGTCGCCGAGGCCGAACCGCAACTGGAGCACTTTGCGCTCACGCTCGGTCAGCGTGTCCAGAACGTCGTTGAGCTTTTCTTTCAGCAGCGAGTACGACGCCATGTCGGACGGGTTTTCGGCGGACTTGTCCTCGATGAGATCGCCGAAACTGGTGTCCTCGCTGTCGCCGATGGGGGACTGCAACGAAATCGGCTGCTGCGCCATCTTGAGCACGGCGCGAACGCGGTCCACCGGCATCTGCATTTCCTCGGCGACTTCCTCGGGGGTCGGTTCGCGGCCAAATTCCTGCAAGAGTTGTTTTTGCACGCGCATCAGTTTGTTGATCGTCTCGATCATGTGGACCGGGATGCGGATGGTGCGGGCCTGATCGGCGATGGACCGGGTGATGGCCTGGCGAATCCACCAGGTGGCGTAGGTCGAGAACTTGTAGCCGCGCTGATACTCGAATTTCTCAACGGCTTTCATCAGGCCCATGTTGCCTTCCTGAATGAGGTCGAGGAACGACAGGCCGCGATTGGTGTACTTCTTGGCGATGGAAATGACGAGGCGCAGGTTGGCTTCCACCATTTCGCTCTTGGCCTGCACGGCTTTCTTCATCCACGATTTGAGCTCGTCGTGCGCCTTGATGAACCACTCGGTGTTCATTCGCGCAGTGATCTCGAGCTTCTTCAGCTTGCGCTCTTCGTTGCGGAGATCGGCATCCAGGGCCGGGGACTTGCGTAATTTCTCCATGCGGTCGATCTGGAACAACGTGTCGTCGAATTTTTCGCGGACCTCGTTGGCCTTTTCGACAAATTCTTCAAGCACTTTTTGCTTGAAATAGAATTTCTCGAACAGCTTTTGCAGGGCGGCATCGGACTTCTTGAAATCCCGGCGCAGCTTTTCGATCTCACGCTTGCTCAATCCCGAACGCGTGGCTTTCTCGTACTTCGCATCGACCACGGCATCGGATTTCTCGACCCGGGCGAGCAGTCGCGGCAACACGCGCATGTATTGTTCGCGGCTGTCGATTTTCTTGTCGATGATCACGCGGTCGAAGCGCTCCTTGCCGCTCAGCAGCCGCCTGGCCAGCGCCAGGTGCTCCTTGGCCGTGAAACCGAAATTGTTGATGATCTGCTTGACGTGGTTTTCGGCGGTCTCGATGCGCTTGGAGATTTCCACTTCCTGTTCACGCGTCAGCAACGGGACCTGGCCCATCTGCTTGAGGTACATGCGGACAGGGTCGTCGAGAATGTCGAGGCGGGAATCGACCTTTGTCGTTTCCTTTTCCTCTTCGGCTTCGCGCTTGAAGCGGTCGACTTCCGAGGCGTCGATGATCTCGATGTCCATCCCGCGAAGCTGGATGATGATGGCCTCGAGCTCTTCCGGGGACAAAATGTTTTCCGGCAGGATATCGTTGAGGTCGCCGTAGGTCAGGTAGCCCTGTTCCTTGGCGAGCTTGATCAACTCCTTGAGCTTCTCGTTCTTCTCTTCGCGGTCGAGCTTGGGCGGCTCGGGAACAGCAGTTTTCTTCCGATGATTGTCCTTCGCCATAGTGTATCGCAGACGCCGGGTGAGTTCCTATTCTCCCCTCAAAAGCGCGTCAATATGCCGTAGTTTCGAGTCCAAGTCAACAAACTGTTTCTGAAGTGTCTCCATCTTGTCCGGGGCCAGTCCTTGCGACTGTTGCTGCCTCCGATTATCGTGCACCTGCTTCTCCAACCAGCGTCGCTGCAACAGCATAAGACAGTTCGGCGCTTCCCTCTCGGGGTTCTTGATCGCCCGACGACTCAGCAAGAGTTCGGAGATGAGTTGCTCCGACTCTCCTCTTTCTCCTTCACGAAGCAGGGAGTGTGGACCGTTCCACTGGCCGGCACCATGAAGTTTCAGGACCTGCTGAATCGTCTCTCCGGCCACGCTGCGACTCAGCCATGTCACATCCAACGTCCCGGCAACCAACTCAATTACCTGCTGGTTGGCGAGCATCGCCTGCAGCAACATCTCCTCCTCGGGCAGGCCGCGCGGTCGGCCAACACCGATGTCCGCCTCCTTATCGCTTTCGGTATCGCCCTCCGGTGCGTTGCGTCGGTCGCGACGGTTGCCCGACAATTTCGCAACCTCCCGGCGGAGCGCGTCCTCACTTACATCCAAATGCTTGGCTGTCTTCTCCGCATAAGTCGCCCGTAAAATTGGCGTGGGAATCCGCACGAGCCACTCGGCCATCTGTCGACCAATCTGCAGTTTTCCCCGCTCGGAGCGCGGGTCGTGTTGCCGGCACAGCCGATCGAGCAGATAGGCAAAGAAGCTGGGAGCGTTGGCGATCAGCTCTTTCAGTTTCTCCGCGCCAAACGCCTTCACGAAACTGTCGGGGTCATGACCTTGCGGCAATACGGCGACCCGGATCACCATGCCCGCGTCCCATAACGGCTCGGCGCTACGCACGATGGCGTTCTGACCCGCCGTATCGGCATCGAACATCAGCACGACTTCCTCGGCGTACCGTTTCAAAATACGCGCGTGCTGCTCGGTCAGCGCCGTGCCCTGTGGCGCGACCACGTTTTCGATGCCGGCTTCGTGGCAGGAGATCGTATCGATCTGTCCCTCGCACACAATGGCATACGTCTCCTCGATGATTGCCCGCTTGGCTTTGTCGAGCGCGTACAGGATGCGCCCCTTCTGGAAAATCGGCGTCTCGGGAGAATTGACGTATTTCGGTTGGTCTTTCTCGTCGGTGAGGATGCGGCCGCTGAACCCGACGGTGCGCCCCTGCTCGTCGCAAATCGAGAACATCAGCCGGCCGCGAAACCGGTCATAAAACCCATCGCCGCTTTCGCGGCGTAACGCGAGTCCCGCCGCCTCCAGCAGTTCGGCGGAAAACTTCTTGCCCGCAGCGTGTTGAATCAGCCCATCCCATGCGTCGGGCGAGTAGCCGAGCCGCCATTTCTTCGCGACCTCGGAGGTGATTTGGCGCTTTTTCAGATACTCGCGCGCGACGGTGGCGCTCCGTTCCTTCATGAGGTTGTGATGGAAGAAATTCGCGGCGAGATCGTGGAGTTTCAGGAGCGATTCCTTCTGGTCGCGCCCGGGTTCGCCCGCGCGCTCTTCATACTCCAGTTTGATGCCCGCCCGCTCCGCGAGCCGGCGGACAGCGGCGACGAAATCGAGGTTCTCGTATTTCATCACGAAGGTGAACACGTCGCCGCCCGCGCCGCAACCGAAGCAGTGCCAGATTTGCTTCTGCGGGTTGACATTGAAGCTCGGCGTCTTTTCCTTGTGGAATGGGCAGAGGGCGCGGAAGTTTGCCCCCGCACGCTTGAGCGGGAAATACGAGCCGATCACCTCGACAACGTCGTTGTTTTGGCGAATTTGCTCAAGAACGGGTTCGGGAATAATGCCAGGCACGGGTTGGTCGGAAAAAGGTTCGTGATTGGTTTCTATTTAGCAACGGCGGCACAACAGCCGACTACTATTTCGTAACGGATTTTGACTCGCCTCGCAATTGGCTTCCTCCATTAGCTGCGCCCACTTTAGCGCAGAGGCTCGCAAAACTCCACGTCAATTCGTCTGCGGCTGCAGACGCAGGATGTAATTCTCAAAATCGGCCTGCCAGTGGTCAATGTCCGCCCCAAAACGACGCTGGAAACTACGAATATCGTCCTGACCATACTTGAGGTCCTGCATGTACCGGCGGAACTCGCTCTGCCCGAACCGCTCGTCGTGGGCGTTCACCAAATAATAGACCAGCGCCCAACTCATCGGGTAGGCGACGTTCGCATTCGCGTAGAATGTGGCGCGGTCCCACTGGATCAGTTGCGATAACGGTGGCGCCTGCTTGTTGACGATCAGCGCCTGGGCGTACAGCAGCTTGCTGCGGCTGACCTGGCCGACGTGGAACTGGGAGCCGATGATAAAACTGGTCTCGAAATACTGCGCCATGCCTTCATTCAGCCAGATCGGAATCTGCTGGCCCTGTTCGTAGCCGATGAATTGATGGAACCCCTCGTGGGCCAACACCCGCCACAAATTCTGGCTCTCGTACGTAACGAGTTCGTAGAACTGGTTGCCCGCTTCATCAGTCTTGAGATGACAGTAGCCCGCCAGCCCGGCATGGGTCAGCGAGACCGCGCCGCCGGCGTACTTGCGGAAGTCCTCGGCATTATCGAACACGATGACACGCGCCGCGTCTTTGGCGGACCAATTCTGGAAGTATTTCTCATACTGGCCGAGGATGGCGGTCATGAATCCATTGACTTCCAGAGCCAGTTGTCGGCTGTTCTGGCAGAGTACCTGATAACGGCTGCCGGTGTCGCCCACGCGCGGGAAGTCGGCGATGTTGGGAGCGCCGGTGTCCTGTGCGAGAAGCACATTCGCCGTCGCCACCGCCCAAATTGCCAGTAGAGTCCTGACCTTCACGCCCGCACCATAATGCAAACCGACCGGAATTTCCAGCATTCGCGGAGGGAATGTTCCGGGGTGTGCCGCTCGAACGCCGCCGCCCGTGCAGATACCGTCTTGGTTGTCAATGGGCCGGCGCTATCCAAACTGTTTTCTCGCGAATTTCTATGATGCGCATGAATTCCCAAAGACGGGTTCTGTGCCGGTCCTCATCTGATACATTCTCCCGGTTTCAACAGCCAGGCCTGCAACGCATGCTCGAAGCCAACGTGTGGGTAATACGTCTCGGCAGCGGGAGCCGCCAACAGCAGAATGCTCGTCTTCGGGCCGCTATACTTTTGGGTCAAGCGCATCAGTTCTTTGCCGATCCCTTTGCGTTGGTGAGACTCGCGGACAACCAAATCCGCCAAGTACGTGAAGAAATTGAAATCCGTCATGCATCGGGAAATGCCAACCAGTAGATTGCCGTCCCATGCCGTGATGACCAGGTTCGCGTTCTTCAACATGGCGGCAAACCTCTCACGATCATCGATCGGCCGTCGCACCCCCAGCGTGGAAGCCCGATAAAGGTCAATGACCTGATCCACGTCCAGATCGTTACCAATTCGATAGTGAATCATAAGTCCTCAGATGGCGCCATGCGTCCGTCGGTGGTTGCCGGATCGATCTTTGCTGAAGACTGTGCCGTTCAGTCCATCAAATGACAAGGCAGAAACCGTTCTTCCCAGCGGCTCCAGGTCTCATGGACTCCGGTTCTGTCCGGCGTTTTCCGTTGCCCATGGGCCGGCGAAAGGCTATCTTCCCGGCGGCTATGGAATCCCAGAGCGACCACATCAGACCGCGGCTCGAAAAACGCGAGAAGTTGATCGATAAAGGCATCGATCCGTACGGCGGACGATTCGATGTCAGTGAATCGATTGCGACCGCGCGCGCGAACCCGACATCCGACCGCGAGGTGCGCCTGGCGGGGCGCGTGTTGAGCCATCGGGACATGGGCAAGAGCCTGTTCGCCGATCTGAAGGACTCGACTGCGAAGATCCAGATCTACGTCAAGAAACAGGATATCGGTGACGAGCAGTTCGACCTGTTCAAGAACTTCATCGATCCTGGCGATATCATCGGCGTGACCGGCAAGCTGTTCACGACCCACGCCGGTGAGCTGACCGTGAAAGTGGAGACTGTCACGCTGTTGAGCAAGTCGATCCAGCCGTTGCCGAAGGAGTGGTACGGCCTCAAGGACGTCGAAACGCGGTTGCGCCAGCGGTACCTCGATTTGATTCTTAATGACAATGTTCGGCAAACGTTTGTTATCCGCAGCCGCGTCGTCTCGGAAATCCGCAAGTTTCTTGATGCGCGCGGGTTCATGGAAGTCGAAACGCCGATGATGCAGCCCATTGCCGGCGGGGCGGCAGCCAAACCGTTCCGGACCCATCACGAAGCCCTGAATATCAATCTGTTTCTGCGCGTGGCGCCCGAACTCTATCTGAAGCGGCTGCTCGTGGGCGGTTTCGAGCGCGTGTACGAGATCAATCGCAATTTCCGCAACGAGGGCATTTCGCGCCGCCACAATCCCGAGTTCACGATGCTGGAAGTCTACCAGGCGTACGGCGACTACGAGACAATGATGGACCTGACGCAAGGATTGATCGTGTCCGTCGCGGAAAGCATCGCGGACTCGTTGCTGATCAAACGGCAAGACGGCCACGAGATCGATCTCACGCCGCCGTGGCGGCGCGTGACGTATAATGATCTGATCGAAGAACGCATTGGCAAGGATTGGTTTACGCTCGCGCCGGAAGAACGCCGGTCCCGCGCCGCCAACATGGGTGTCGAATTTCCGCCGAATGCGCCCGATTACGAGGTGACCAACGCGATTTTCGAGAAGACGATCGAGCCGACGTTGATGAATCCCACGTTCGTGACGCACCTGCCTGCGGAACTGGTCGTGCTGGCGAAGCCCAACAAGCTGGACCCGAGCGTGGTCGACGTGTTCGAACTGGTCATCAACGGGCAGGAGATCGCGCCGGCGTATTCCGAGTTGAACGATCCGGTCCTACAGCGCGTTCGATTGTTGATGCAAGCCAAAGGACACGACGAGAAACTTGACGAGGATTTTCTGTTGGCGCTGGAACACGGGATGCCGCCCGCCGGCGGGATGGGCATGGGCATCGACCGCCTCGTCATGATGCTCACGGGCGCGGAGAGCATCCGCGATGTCATCCTGTTCCCGTTGCTGCGGCCGAACCCGTAGCGGGTTTTTTCTTTCATGACGCGTCTGCCTTTCGAACTGTTTCTCGGGCTTCGTTACCTCAAGCCCAAGCGCACGTTTGTCTCCGTCATCACGCTCATCTCGCTGTGCGGCGTGACGATCGGCGTGTGGGTGCTCATCGTGGTGATCGCGGTCATGAGCGGCTTCGACCGCGAGCTGCGCGAAAAGCTCATGGGTATGCACGCGCACGTGACGGTGATGGGCGGCGGCAGCGTCATCGAGCACAGCGACACCGTGCTGAAGATGGTGCAAGACACGCCGCACGTAAAAGCCGCGACGCCATTCGCGATGAGCCTGGTGCTGGTGGAGTTTGAGCATCGCGTGGCGACTCCCTATCTCAAGGGCATCGATCCGAAACGCGAGGTGACGGTCAGCCAGCTTGGGACTTATATCCGGGAGGGCAGTCTCGATCTGGACGGGGACAAGGTTCTCATTGGGCGCGAACTCGCGTCGCAATACGGCATTTTTCTCGGCGACAAGGTCACCATCTACTCGCCCCGCTACATCGAGAAGAAGGGGCAGGAAGTTGACGTGCCGATGGAGTTGACGGTAACCGGCATCTTCGAATCGGGCATGTATGAGTACGATCTCGACCTTATCTTCACCTCACTGGAGACCGCACAGGAACTCTATGACCTTGGCAACGCCGTGCAGGGAATCGAGATCAAGGCTGACGATTCGATTGTCGGCGCGCGCGACGTGGCCGATGCCTTGAACCGAAAGCTCCCGCCGCCGCTGCGGGCACAGACGTGGGCGCAGATGAACCAGCGGTTGCTCGGCGCGATCCGGGTGGAAAAGTCGGTGATGTTCTTCATCCTGACATTCATCATCATTGTCGCCGCTTTCGGCATCATGAGCACGCTGATCACGGTCACCGTGCAAAAGACGCGCGAGATCGGCGTGATGAAGGCGCTGGGCGCCGCCTCGGGAAAAATCCTGCGCATCTTTTTGCTGCAAGGCTTCATCGTCGGCGTGTTCGGCGTGGCCATCGGGATCGGACTGGGCTTGCTGACCGTTCGCAACATCAACCCGATCAATCATTTTCTGTCGCACGTCGTCGGCATCGAATTGTTCCCGCGCGACATCTACAATTTTCCCAGCATCCCGGCGTTTCTGACGGTCCAGGATCTCCTGACCATTGGCGTCTCGGCGCTGGTGATTTGCACGCTGGCGGGCCTGTTGCCGGCGTTGCGCGCCGCCCGCCTCGAACCCGTGGAGGCGCTGCGGTATGAGTGAGGCCGGCGGGGACATTTTGGTTGCGCGCGGGCTGCGCAAATCCTACACTTTGGGTTCGCAGGAGCTTGCGGTGTTGCGGGGGATTGACCTACGGGTGCGCCGCGGCGAAGCGCTCGTGATTGTCGGCGCGTCCGGAGCGGGAAAGAGCACGTTGTTACATTTGCTCGGCGGACTGGATGCGCCATCCGCAGGCGACGTGAGCCTGGATGGCGCTTCGCTTTTTGGGATGTCGAGCGCGGCGCGGACCAGGCTGCGCAACGAGCAAATCGGGTTCGTGTTTCAGTCGTATAATTTGTTGCCGGAACTCGACGCGCTCGAGAACGTATGCCTGCCGGCATTGATGCAGCCGCGCGCGCGCGATGGCGTGGCCGAACGGGGCCAGGAATTGCTGAAGGCCGTCGGACTCGGCGAGCGGCTGGAGCATCGACCGTCGGAGTTGAGCGGTGGCGAACAACAACGCGTGGCCGTGGCGCGGGCGCTGATGAATCGGCCGGCCTTGTTGCTGGCGGATGAACCGACCGGCAACCTGGATTCGAAGACCGGCGAGGCGATCCTCGATTTGCTCTGGCGGTTACGCGAGGAGTCGGGGACGACACTGGTGATGGTGACGCACGATCAGCACGTCGCCACGCGCGGCGAACGGGTGTTGGAGATTGCGGATGGCCGGATTATGGAGTAAGTAGAAGCAGAAGTGAGGGGACGATTGTGAAGATCTATTTGGATGGCAAGTACGTTTCGGAAGACGAAGCGAAGACATCGGTTTTCGACCACGGGCTGTTGTATGGCGACGGGGTGTTCGAGGGTATCCGTCTGTACGGCGGACGCATCTTCCGTCTGGAGCAGCACCTGGATCGTCTGTTGAATTCCGCGAAGGCGATCATGCTGACGGTTCCCTTGACGAAGGAGCAGTTGGTCGAAGCCTGTTGCGAGACGTGCCGCCAAAACAAGCTGAAGGACGGCTATATTCGGCTCGTTGTCACGCGCGGGGTCGGTTCCCTCGGGCTCAACCCATTCCGCTGCAAGAATCCGACGGTGTTCATTATCGCGGACACGATCGATCTGTATCCCGATGAGGTTTATCGCAAGGGATTGAAGTTGGTTACAGCAAGCACGCAGCGGACAAGTCCCGCCGCGGTGAGTCCGTCAATCAAGTCATTGAACTATTTGAACAACATACTGGCGAAGATCGAGGCGGTGAACGCCGGGGCAGATGAAGCGATCATGCTCAACAGCCAGGGACACGTCGCCGAATGCACGGGCGACAATATTTTCGTGGTGCGGCGCGGCAAACTGGAGACGCCGCCCGTCAGCGCGGGCGCGCTGATTGGCGTCACGCGCCAGGTGGTGATCGAATTGGCGGTCAAACGCGACATGGACGTCAGCGAAGCGAACCTGACGCGGTGCGATGTATGGACAGCGGACGAGGTATTTCTCACGGGAACAGCCGCGGAGATCGCGCCGGTGGTGAACGTTGACGGGCGGATCATAGGTTCCGGCCATCCGGGGCCGCTCACTTTGAAATTGACGGAGGATTTCCGTAAATTGACCCGCACCGACGGGGTATCGATCGGGGCGAAATAGAACATGCTCTGCGACATTTGCAAGAAGGCCGAGGCGACAGTCCATCTGACCCAGATTGTGGACGGGAAGATGTTGAAAGTGGATTTGTGTGAGTCCTGTGCCAAGGAGAAGGGCGTGCAGGAAGCGGCCGGATTTTCACTGGCGAATTTGCTGGTCGAGCTGGGCGCGGGGGAGGCTTCGAGGGTTGAAGCGCCGGGGGTGCAATGCCCGCTGTGCGGGTTCACTCAGGCGGACTTCAAGAAGACCGGACGACTCGGGTGTAGCGCGTGTTGGGAAACTTTTGAGCCGGCATTGGCATCGTTGTTGAAAGCGATGCACAAAGGGGACCATCACGTCGGCAAGGTGCCGGCCAAGGCCGTGCATACGCTGGCCCTGAACGGCAGGATGCAGGAATTGGCGGAGCAGTTGGAGAAGGCGGTACGCGAAGAGAAGTACGAGGATGCCGCGCAGATTCGCGACCAGATTCGCGAGATGGAAGCGAAGTGGAAGAAGACGGTGGGCGCGGCGCGCACCACCGAGTAATGCAACCATGAAGATCGACGATTTGCTAAAGAGTCCGAGCGAGTGGGTCAAGGCGGACGGACCCAACAGCAAGATTGTCATGTCTTCGCGGGTCCGCTTGGCGCGCAACATTCGCGATCATCCGTTCCCGGGTTGGGCCAAGAAGGTCGAGCGCCAGAAGTTGCTCGACGTGATCCAACCGGTCGTCGAGGCGTTGCCGGAGATGGCCGATCACTTTGGGGATTCGATGGACAACATCAGCGCGATCCACAAGCAGGTGCTGGTGGAGCGCCATCTGATCAGCCGGGAACACGCGGCCAAGAACGTGGGCAGCGGCGTGGTCATTAGTGATCGCGAGACGATCAGTGTCATGGTCAACGAGGAAGATCACCTGCGCATGCAGGCGATCAAGTCGGGACTGCAGCTCAAGACCATTTTCAAGATCATTGACCGGGTCGACACCGAGCTGGAAGAGCACCTGGATTTTGCGTTTTCGCCCAAGCTCGGTTACCTCACGGCGTGCCCGACCAACGTGGGGACCGGGATGCGCGGGTCGGCCATGTTGCATTTGCCGGGGATGGTGCTCAGCGACCAGATCAACCAGGTCGTGCAGGCGGTCAACAAGCTGGGCCTGGCCGTGCGCGGCTTGTACGGGGAAGGGACCGAGGCGCTGGGGAACGTCTTCCAGGTGTCGAACCAGACGACGCTGGGTGAAAAAGAGATGGAAGTCGTCGAGCGTCTCAACAAGGTCGTCCTGCAAATAGTGGAGCACGAAGAGAACGCCCGCATCACGCTCCTTGAAAAGAAGCCGAAGTTGGTTTATGATCAAATCGGGCGTGCGTATGGCATTCTAACCAATGCACATACAGTTAGTTCAAAAGAGGCATTGAATCTGCTTAGTTTGGTACGCATGGGGGTTGATTTAGAGATATTCCCGGCCATGGCGCGAGCGACGGTGGACGAAATGTTCATTCTCTCCCAGCCAGCTCACGTACAGCGGGCAGCGGCCCGTAAGCTAACGGCCGAGGAACGCGACATATTGCGGGCGGAGTTGATTCGCACGCAGTTGGCGACGATCCCGAAACCGGATTTGAGCCACCGTCCCCGAGGGGATGGCGGACGAGCCGAACCAGAATGAGAGGACGGTGATGGAAATGAACAATTTCACGCCGCGAGCGCAGCAGGTGCTCGCGTTGGCCCGCAAAGAAGCGGACCGGTTCAACCACAACTACGTGGGCACGGAACATCTGCTTCTTGGCCTCATCAAATTGGGCCAGGGAGTCGCCGTCAACGTCCTCCAGAAAATGGGCCTCGATCTCGAGACCGTCCGCATGGAAGTGGAAAAGCAGATTGGCACCGGACCCGAGACCAAGATGGTCGGCAACATTCCCTACACACCTCGCGTGAAGAAGGTCCTCGCGCTTGCGCAGAAGGAAGCCAAGCAGCTCAACCACAATTACGTCGGCACCGAACACATTTTGCTCGGATTGCTTCGGGAAGGCGAAGGAGCGGCGGCGCGCATCCTGAAATCGCTCGATGTCGACATCGAACGGTGCCGCAACGAGATTTTGAAGGAACTCGATCCCAGCTTCACCCCGAGTGAAGGCTCGACCGAGGAGGGCGAAGCCTCCGCCAGCAAGAAGGAAATGAAGACACCCGCGCTACGGATGTTCGGGCGCGACCTCACGGAGTTGGCGCGCAAGGGCGACCTCGACCCGGTGGTGGGCCGCCAGAACGAGATTGAGCGCGTGATCCAGATTTTGTGCCGCCGCACCAAGAACAACCCCGTGCTTCTCGGAGAAGCCGGTGTCGGCAAGACCGCCATCGTGGAAGGGTTGGCCCAGGAAGTTGCCAAGGGCAACGTTCCGGAGATTCTCCACGACAAACGCGTTGTGACCCTCGACCTAGCGTTGATGGTGGCGGGTACGAAGTACCGTGGCCAGTTTGAGGAGCGCATCAAGGCCGTGATGGACGAGATCAAGCGGTCGAAGAACGTCATCCTGTTCGTGGACGAATTGCACACGATCGTCGGCGCCGGTTCTGCCGAAGGCGCGATGGACGCCAGCAACATCATCAAGCCCGCGTTGTCCCGTGGCGAGTTGCAGGTCGTCGGCGCCACCACGATGAACGAGTACCGCAAGTACATCGAGAAGGACGCGGCGCTGGAACGACGGTTCCAGACGATCATCGTCGAACCGCCCACGGTTGACCAGACCGTCGAGATTTTGAAGGGCCTGCGTCCGAAGTACGAGGAGCATCACCGCGTCAAGTTCTCGGACGAAGCACTGCAGGCGGCCTCGCGGCTTTCCGACCGGTACATCACCGGTCGGTTCCTGCCCGACAAGGCCATCGACGTTGTCGATGAAGCGGGCGCGCGCGCGCGCATCCAGTCGATGACCCGGCCTCCGAACATTCAGGATTCCGAGCGGGACATCGAGAAGATCAAGGAAGAGAAAGAGGCGGCGATCAAAGCGCAAGACTTTGAACTGGCCGCCGGGCTGCGCGACAAGGAAAAGCAGGCGCGGGAACGTCTCGAACAGACACTGGCGGAATGGCGCCAGGCGCGCGACGAAAAACAGATTGTGATTACCGAAGACGACATGATGCAGATTGTCGCCAAGTGGACGGGCATTCCTCTGAGTCGGATGGGACAGAAGGATACCGAGAAGCTGCTGCAGATGGAAAACGAGTTGCGCAAGACGGTCATCGGCCAGGACGAGGCCGTGATTGCCATCAGCAAGGCGTTACGTCGCAGCCGCGCCGACCTCAAGGACCCGAATCGTCCGATCGGCTCGTTCGTGTTCCTCGGTCCGACCGGCGTGGGCAAGACGTTGATGGCCCGCGCGCTGGCAGAATTCATGTTTGGCGACCAGGATGCGCTGATCCAGCTCGACATGAGCGAGTACATGGAGAAATTCAATGTCTCGCGACTGGTCGGTTCGCCTCCGGGCTATGTGGGGTACGAAGAGGGCGGCCAATTGACCGAGCGCGTGCGCCGCCGTCCCTACGCGGTGGTGCTGTTCGACGAAATCGAGAAAGCGCATCCCGACGTCATGAACATGCTCTTGCAGATTCTGGAGGACGGACACCTGACCGATTCGCTCGGTCGCAAGGTGGACTTCCGCAATTGCGTGGTCATCATGACCTCCAACATTGGCGCCGAGACGATCCGCAAGGCGGGAGAACTCGGTTTCGCGCCCATGAAGGAAGAGCACACATACGCCGATATGAAGAACAAGCTTTTGGAAGAAGCCAAGCGCGTGTTCAAGCCCGAGTTTATGAATCGCCTCGACGACCTGATCGTGTTCCACAACCTGACCAAGGCGGACATGGGTCAGATCGTCCATCTCGAAGTTGAGAAGGTCAAGGCCCGCCTGAAGTACAAGGATGTCGAAATCGCCCTCACATCGGCGGCGACCGATTTCCTGATCGAGAAGGGCTACGATCCGCATTTCGGGGCGCGTCCGTTGCGTCGGGCGGTGGAAAAGTACCTGCAGGATCCTCTGGCCGAGGAAATTCTTCGGGGGAACTTCAAGCCCAATGAGGTGATCGAAGTCACCGTCGGCGACGACAAGGACAAACTGGTATTCAACCAACTTGCCGCCAGCGCAAGCTGAGCGGAGTAGTGGTTTCACCCCACGCCGCCCCGAAGAGATTCGGGGCGGCCTTTTTTGTTTGGTGATGCGGGACGTGTGTGTTTACGGCGGGCTTGCAACAGTCTGGGCGCTCTCTTATGCTGCGCGCGGCATCATGGAGACAGTACAGCGATTTCGGCAATTCGTGATCGGCCAGCTCAATCAGCTCGGGTCGATGCTTCTGCTATTGCTGGATATCTTCAAGACGACGTTTTCGAAGCGGCCGCGGTGGCGCGAGACGGTCGATCAGATGTACAAGATCGGCTGGCAATCGCAGGCGGTGGTGGTGGTCACAGGCGCATTCACCGGCATGGTGTTTGCCGTGCAGACCTACCTGCAATTTCACAAGGTCAAGATGGATACGGCGGTGGGGCCGGTGGTCAGCGTGGCGATGACGCGCGAGCTGGGGCCGGTGCTGACGGCGTTGATGGTGGCGGGACGCGTAGGGGCGGCGATTGCCGCGGAACTGGGCACGATGAAAGTGACGGAGCAACTCGACTCCATGCGGTCGATGGGAACGGCGCCGGTCGATTACCTTGCCGTGCCGCGGTTCATCGCCCTGATGGTTGGGCTGCCGCTGTTGACGGCGGAAGCCATGTTCTTCGGCATTTTCAGCGGGTATTTTGTTGGCGTCCACATGTGCGGAATCGACCAGGCCTATTTTCTGAACCACATGTACCAGTTTACGTCCGCCAAAGACGTGGCAAGCGGGCTGATCAAGTCGGTGTTCTTCGGCATGTTTATCGCCCTGATCTCGACTTACAAAGGATTTAATGCGGCCGAAGGCGCCGAGGGCGTGGGCCGGGCGACGACCGAAGCGGTGGTGGTGTCGTCGTTGACCGTGCTGATCGCGAATTTTTTTCTCACGGTGGTTTTCAGCAAGATCATCCCCGTATGATCCAGATCCAGGACCTGCACAAGTCGTTCGACGGCGCCGAGGTGTTGCGCGGCGTGGATTTCGAGATCCACGACGGGGAAACGCTGGTCATCATCGGGCGCAGCGGCGGCGGCAAGAGCGTGTTGCTCAAGCACCTGTGCGGGTTGCTGCGGCCGGATGCGGGCCGGGTGATTGTGGACGGCGTGGACATCGATCCGCTGTCGGAGAGCGAACTCACGCCGATCCGGAAGAAGTTTGGCGTGTTGTTCCAGGGCGGGGCCTTGTTTGATTCGATGACGGTGTTTGAGAACGTGGCATTTCCATTGCGCGAGGAGCGGAAGCTGGAGGAACCGGAGATCACCCGGCGGGTGGAGCAGGCGCTGACGGTTGTGGATTTGTTGAAAGCGAAAGACAAGAAGCCGGCCGAGTTGAGCGGCGGGATGCGGAAGCGCGCGGCCCTGGCCCGCGCTTGCGTGGCCAACCCCAAGTACATTTTGTACGACGAGCCGACCACGGGACTTGATCCCGTGCTGGCGGACCACATTAACGATTTGGTCTTGCAGACGCGTGACCAGTTGCATGTGACGAGCCTCGCGGTGACGCACGATATGACCAGCGCGTATAAGATCGCCGATCGCATTGCGATGCTGCATGACGGGCGGATTCACGCCGTGGGAACACCGAAAGAGATCCAGGCGACCACCGATCCGATCGTGAGGCAGTTCATCATGGGGACAGCCGAAATTCAAACGGAGGTGCAACGTGGCACAGAAACGGTCAGTTGAAATCCGAGTCGGCATTTTCTTCGCCGTCTGTTTGGCAATGCTGGCGGCGCTGATCTGGAAGTTTGGCAAGTATCAGCCGCTCACGCGGAACACGTACGAGATCAATGTGGTTTTCTCCAGTGTGGGTGGAATCGTGGAGGACGCCAGCGTGCTGTACGGGGGCATCAAGGTGGGTGCCGTGCGCGGCATTACATTGGACCAGACGGGTGTATTGAGGGTGATCGTGAAGCTCGCGATCCATGAGAACGTGAAGATTCGCAAGGATGCGAAATTCGTCATCAACCAGTCGGGGTTGCTCGGCGACCGCTATGTCGACATCATTCCCCAGGGCGCGACGGCGGAGTTCCTGAAGCCGGGAGCCAGTGTGGAAGGCTCCTCGAGCCTGGATCTCAGCGAGGCGATTCACAGCGTGGTGGACGTGCTGCATCAGGCGGCGGGGACAATCGAGCGGGTGGACAAAGCCATCCAACGCATCGATGAGACGGTGTTGAGCCGTCCGACCCTCGATCATATCGACTCGGCTCTGGTCAACATCGACGCGGTGAGCAGCAATGCGGTGGGATTGACGGTAAGCCTGCGCGGAGTCGTCGACGACAGCCGCGGGAAGGTGGATTCGACGCTGACAAGGTTTTCCGACGCCGCCAACAACCTCCAGCAGGCTTCCAGCAACATCGATCAGGTGGTGATCGCCAATCAGGATGACATTCACAAGGCGGTCAAGAATCTCGCGGACAGTACGGCGCGGTTGGATGATATTCTGGCGCGACTGGAAAAGGGGCAGGGGACGGCGGGCAAACTGCTTGTCGATCCGACGTTGCATGACGAAATTGTGCGCCTGGTACAGAATTGGCGGAAGTACGGAATTCTGTACAAGGAAGGGAATCGTCCCGAGACAAAGAAGCCGGAACCATCGAAGAACTGGGCCGTGCCCGAACCGGCGCATCCGGCGCAAAGCGGATCCGGCACCCTCATTTTCGGCACGGATTCGACGCCACCGGGCAAGTAGGGAACAGATCAACGCTCAACCCGCCACAGGCGGGCAAGCGTTCAACGTTCAAGAAGGCGGAGAGCGGAGAGGCGAGCCACAGATTCACACGGATGCACGCGAATGTTCACCACCATTCGACTTCGCTCAGGGTAAAGAAACTCGAAATCCGAATGTCGGAATTCGAATTGCAGTTGCCGCGAGAACTACGCGCGGCGTTTGCGAGCCCGGCACAACGAGGTCTTGTTTGCGCCGCCGGCACATACTTGGCGCCTCTCGTCGGACTCGGTTTCACTTCGTTTCGGCTCCGCTCCGCTGGTGCTGCGCCCGGCTTTCACAACTTCTCACACGGGAGGCGCACAAATCGCTTGCAACGTCGTTTCATAGATGACCTCTTTCTCAATTCATTCTTCTCATCCGTACAGCGTTTTTTTACAGGCTTTTTACGTGCCACGCGTGGGGTGTGGGGATAGTGTTACGCGTGCACGGGGATACAGTCCTGTGCGAACCATACGGAGGACCAGACGATGAGAGGAACAATGAAGAGACTACTCGTAGTCACAGTCGCGGCACTCAGCCTCGTGGCCATTCAGGCGCGAGCCTCTGTTACGCTGGACATCGGTGCGGTGGATCTACTGGACCAGAACGGTAATCTGGCCCCGTTGAACACCGTCGGGCTGTTCGTCGTCGACACCACAGGCGCTGGCTTTAGCTTGCCAACGTCCATAGCGTCGGGAACCTCGATTGCCGTCGGGTCGTTCTTTGCCGGCACGAACCTCAAGATCATGGCCGATGACGACATCAACAACGCCACGGCGACACCGGGCTGGCTCGGCTTGGACTTCTTGGGGAGGTACGCTGGGAATGTTATCGGCTGGTGAGAAGTTTGGGATCATCTGGCTGCCCGAGCAGACCTTGGCCGACACTACTCTCGAAGCTGGGCATGCTGGCATATTCAGCGACGGAGCTGGCACGTACAGCACGGCATGGGTTCTGCCGCCGGATGGGAATGTTGCCTCATTCGACATGACGACTGTGTCGGAGTACGGTAACGTTCCGAACGCGGACGGCCTTGCTACCATCACCATCGTCCCCGAGCCTTCGAGCATCTCGCTTGTCGTTCTCGGTATGCTCGCCGTGGTTGGTTTCGCACGCCGTCGCCGCTAGAACAACCGACCGCACCACTAGAGCGGTTTCACTGTTTGTGTGGCCGTTGAATGGCCACGTTTTCAGGGGTTTTTCTGGTTTATGCGGCTACGCTTTTACTTAAACCGCTCTAGACAGATCGCCGTGGCCACGGTACGACGGCAAGCGGCCCGCCTTCGCCAAGGCTATGGCGGGCAGGGACGCTTGCCCTACAATTCAGGGGAGATCGGCGCGCCGTAGGGGTTGGGGTATCCGCCAGTGAAAAAGGACTGGACAGAAGATATCTTATTATGTATATTCGGCGCGGTTTGATTGTTCTTTGACAAACGTGGCGGGAACGGCCGGCGGTCGCAGACCGCCGCTACAGCGGGCGACAGTACGACGGCGACCGGGTCGGTCGCCTGACAATCCGGATAGTCAGTTCGCGCTCGCCGAGCGCGGCTTGAGGAGGGACTGCCCCCGCCATAATACGTAAAATTACCAAACGAAGCCAATTGCCGCATACGACAGCGGCGTCTCGTCCGACTCGGCTTTTTGGAGTGTTTGAGGTTGTGGATTGGCTTGAGGGACAATTGGTTAGCAGTCCAAGTGAGTCAATTTGGCACTTGGCTTCGTTTTGCCGGAATTGGCTTCGTTTGGGGGTAGTTGGTGGCGTTTTGCTCCGATTACACCGCTCTTTTGATACAAAAATCGGCGCGGCATCTTTGGCTCGGCAGATGGCCTAGAATGGTTTCGTTCGGTGTTCATAATTGGCCACGACCCCGACGTTCTGGTCGGGGCAGGTGGCACCGTCGAGATCGGAGCAGGCTTCAGTTTTCCGACTAAACGCCGACGGCGGTCGTCAACGCGCGCGGAAGGCAGTAGACGACGTGAACGTGCGGGTGCCAGCGCGGGGTTTTATGGGACGATTTGTCGCGACGGCCGCAGCCGCGGCAATTGGGGAGACGCACTGGCCTCAAATCTGCTTATTTATGGAGTGGCGGAAGGAGGTTTCGAGCCATGACGCTGCTGATGCTGAGATTGTTTTTCCTGATCCTGTGCGTGCTGGGGAGTTGGTCCATCTCCCAACTGCACGACCAGTGGGCGGAGCATCCAGTCCTGGCGATCCTGATCGGGTTGGCGGGAGGCGGCCTATTTATCGGCGTCGACAGGGCGCTGAAGGGTTTTTCGTTGCGCGGGCTATCGGCGGCCTCGTTCGGGATTCTGGTCGGGTTCACCATCAGCTACTTCATTGGCAACTCGGTTCTGTTCAAATTCATCGACGAGGAACCGAAGCTGATCGCGCAAATCGCCATGTATGTTGTCTGCTCGTACCTTGCGATGGTGATCGCCTACCGCGCCAAGGACGAGTTCAACCTCGTGATTCCCTACGTGAAGTTTATGCGGGAAAACAAGCCCGAGCGGCTGGTGTTGCTCGATACGAACATCATCATCGATGGTCGCGTTCAGGAAGTGTGCATGACGGGGTTTCTGGACGCCGTGCTCATCGTCCCGCGGTTTGTTCTCAATGAATTGCAGTACATCGCCGACGCGGCCGATGACGTGAAGCGGGCGCGCGGGCGACGAGGTCTGGAAGTGCTCAAGATGTTGCAGCTCAACCCGCGCGTGGAAGTGAAGTTCCACGAGAACGATGTGCCCGAGATCAAGGAAGTGGACGGCAAGTTGGTGCAGTTGGCAAAAATGCTTCCGGCGGAAATCCTGACGAATGATTTCAACCTCAGTCGCATTGCCGAACTACAGCATGTCAAGGTGCTCAATCTCAATGAGCTGGGGAAATCATTGCGACCGGCTGTCTTGCCGGGCGAGATTCTTTCGGTTCGCCTCCTCAAGGAGGGACGCGAGCCACAGCAGGCCCTCGCGTATCTGGACGACGGCACGATGATCGTGGTCAACGGGGGCCGCCGTCTCCTGGGACACGAGGTGGAGGTGACGATCAGCAGCGTGCTGCAAACAGCGGCGGGACGCATGGCGTTCGCCGAGCTTCCCAGCGGCAGCCAAGCTGTTGTCGAGAATGAGCCGCAGCCCGAGCCATCCACGGTCTGAACGCGGTAAGCTTGCTCCGGCGAACGGGGTTTTGTTAGTCTGCCAGGTATGGTTTCGGCAATCGTGTTGGCCGCTGGTCGCTCGACGCGGATGGGCAGCGGTTCCAACAAACAATTCATAGAAGTCCTCGGCAAGCCGCTGCTTTTCTATTCGCTCGCGGCGTTTGAGCAATGCCCGGCCATTGACACGGTGGTTCTGGTCCGGCGACCCGATTACGCCCAACAGGCGGAGCGGATCGTTCGGGAGTTCGGATTCAAGAAGGTGAGTGCGTTTGCTGATGGCGGCGTCGAACGCCAGGATTCGGTCAGCAACGGTTTGAAAGCTTGCGGGTCACGGACAGACATTGTGGCGGTACACGATGGAGCCAGGCCACTGGTCACGCCGGCGTTGATTGAATCCACCATTGTCAGCGCCCGGGCGTTCGGGACCGGCATCGCCGCCACCAAGGTCGTGGACACCATCAAGGAGGCCAACGAGGACAAGACAGTGGTTCGCACGGTGGATCGCACCAGATTGTGGGCGGTGCAAACGCCGCAAACGGTGAAATTCAGTTTGCTACGGGATGCGTATGCGAAGGTCTTCGAGAAGAAGCTGGTTGTGACCGATGAAGCTGCAGCGGTGGAATTGCTGGGCGAGACGGTTCATTTGGTCGAAACTCCATTTCTCAATTTGAAGGTCACCACGCCATCGGATCTGGCCATTGCGGAAGCATTGCTTCGCCAGCGCCAGTGATGCTAGCCTGCTGAACATTATGAATCGTGTTGGCATTGGAATCGACGTGCATCGGTTTGCGGCGGGGCGGAAGTGCATCATTGGGGGCGTTGAGATCCCGCACGAGGTTGGTCTGGAAGGTCACAGCGACGCGGATGTGCTGGCGCATGCCATCGCCGACGCGTTGCTGGGCGCGGCGGCGCTCGGCGATATTGGAAAATACTACCCGCCGAGCGATATGAAGTTCAAAGATATGGACAGCATGGTGATCGTCCGTGAATGCGCCGAGCGGGTACGGAAGGCGGGCGGCCGCATCAACAACGTGGACGCGATGATCGTTGCCCAAGCGCCGAAGATGGCGCCCCACATTCCCAAGATGCAGGAAGTACTCGGAAAACACATGGGTGTCGCCTCGACACAGGTCAGCGTCAAAGCGACCACGAGCGAACACATGGGATTCACGGGTCGCAAGGAGGGAATTGTCGTTGTCGCCATCGCGAGCGTGGAGATGTAGCGCGTCATGGCCCTGCAATTCTTCAACACACTGACGCGCCGCAAAGAGGATTTCGTCCCGCTCGATCCGGAGGGCAAGAAGGTTGGTTTGTACACATGCGGGCCAACCGTTTACAACTATGCGCATATTGGCAACCTGCGTGCGTTCACCTTCGAAGATCTGTTACGTCGCTATCTCGAATACAAAGGCTTTCAGGTCAAACACGTGATGAATATCACGGATGTTGAGGACAAAATCATCCGCACCGTCCGTGAGTCGGGTAAGTCCTTGCGCGAGGTGACCGACTTCTACACGCAGGAATTTTTTCGGGATCTCGACACGTTGAATATCCAGCGCCCGCACGTTGTACCACGCGCGACGGAAACAATCGCGGACATGATCAAGTTGATCGAGACGCTGGTAGCGAGCAAGCACGCCTACGTTGCCGAGGATCGGTGCGTCTATTTCTCGATCAAATCGTTCAAGGATTACGGCAAACTGGCGCATCTTGATCTGGAGAATTTGCAGTCCGGCGCTCGCGTGGCGCAGGACGAGTACGACAAGGAGCATGCGGCGGATTTTGCCCTATGGAAGGCATGGGATGAGGACGATGGAACCGTCAAATGGCCTTCACCATGGGGTGACGGTCGTCCTGGCTGGCACATTGAGTGCAGCGTGATGAGCATGAAGCATCTGGGGGAAACCTTCGACATTCATTGCGGCGGCGAAGACCTGATTTTCCCCCATCACGAAGACGAAATTGCCCAAAGCGAGGCGGCGACGGGCAAACCATTCGTGCGTTACTGGCTGCACAACGCGCACCTGCTCGTCGATGGCAAGAAGATGAGCAAGTCGCTGGGTAACTTCTACACGCTTCGCGATTTGCTGGCGAAAGGGTGGACAGGACGCGAAGTTCGCTACGCACTGATCTCCGCGCATTATCGCGAGCAACTGAATTTCACATTCGACGGTCTCCAGGCGGCAAGATCGGCACTGCAGAGGATTGACGAGTTCTTGCTGAAGTTGCAGGAGCTCGCCGGTGCCGCAACGCATGGCGTCCCGAAAGCGGTGGTTTCAGAATTCGAAGCGGCATTGGATGATGATTTGAACATCAGCGGGGCGCTTGGCGTGCTCTTTGAGTTTGTTCGCGTAGGGAACAAAGGGACATTTTCACCGGCTGGCGCGGCGGACGTTTTGGCGATGTGGAAGAAGTTGGATATGGTCCTCGGTTTCGGCATGCCCACGAAATCCGAGGTGCCGGCCGGCGTGCAACAATTGGTTGAAGAACGCCAGGCTGCCCGCAAGGCAAAGAATTTCAAGCGCAGCGACGAGATTCGCGACCAACTGGCAAAGCAGGGCTGGGTTGTTGACGACACACCGAAAGGCCCGCGGGCGAAACGTATTGGCTGAGTTGTCGCCATGACGAAGCGCTATCCGCCGATTAACCCGAAGTGTCCGCATTTTCTGCACGGCGGAGATTACAATCCCGAGCAATGGCTGCACATGCCGGAGGTGTTGAAGGAAGACCTGCGGTTGATGAAGCTGGCACACTGCAATGCGATGTCCGTGGGGATTTTCTCCTGGGCCGCGCTCGAACCCGAGGAAGGCCGATTCACGTTTGATTGGCTCGATCGGGTGATGGACGATCTGGCCAATAACGGCGTGTTTGCTGTCCTCGCCACGCCAAGCGGTGCGCGTCCCGCATGGATGTCGCAGAAGTATCCGGAAGTCTTGCGGGTGAATGCTGACCGCACGCGCATCCTGCATGGGGCACGACACAATCACTGTTACACGTCATCCGTCTATCGCGAGAAGACGGCGTTGATCAACCGCAAGCTTGCGGAACGCTACAGGAATCATCCGGCATTGCTTGTTTGGCACATCTCGAACGAGTACGGCGGCCAGTGCCACTGCGCGCTTTGTCAGGACGCGTTTCGCACGTGGCTGAAGGAACGGTACGGTTCGCTGGAAGCGCTGAACCAAGCATGGTGGACGGCATTCTGGAGTCACACCTACACCGATTGGTCACAAATCGAATCCCCGGCCCCGCACGGCGAGTGGGCCATTCACGGCCTTAACCTCGATTGGAAGCGGTTCGTCACCCGCCAGACGACTCAGTTCATGAAGAACGAGATCACGCCGCTACGCGAGCTCACGCCAAACGTGCCCGTGACAACGAATATGATGGGCACGTACTCGGGCCTGAATTACTGGAAGATGGCAGCGGAGTTGGATGTCGTTTCATGGGATAGCTACGCGCCGTGGCACGGAGTCGAGGAGGATTGGAAGCTGGGGAGTTCGGTTTCGTTCATCCACGACATTTACCGCTGCTTGAAGGGCGGCAGACCTTTTATGTTGATGGAGAGCACACCCAGCAACGTGAATTGGCAGGAAGTGTGCAAGCCCAAGCGCCCGGGCATGCATCGGCTCTCGTCGTTGCAGGCGGTGGCCCATGGCGCCGACACGGTGCAGTATTTCCAGTGGCGCAAGAGCCGCGGTTCCTTCGAGAAATTCCACGGCGCAGTGGTTGATCACGTCGGCCACGAAAACACGCGTGTGTTCCACGACGTGGAAGAGGTCGGCCAGATTTTGGAGAAACTCGACGCGGTCATCGGCACGACGGTCCATCCCGAGGTCGCCATCATTTACGACTGGGAGAACGAGTGGGCGATTGGCGACTTGCAGGGATTGTCGCGCAAGCGACGCGACTACGGCGGGACATGCGTGGCGCAGTATCGGCCGTTCTGGTCGCGCGGCGTGCCGGTGGACGTGATCAGTATGGACAGCGACTTCGCGAGCTACCGGCTGCTGATCGCCCCGATACTGTACATGGTGCGGCCTGGTGTCGCCGAGCGAATCGGCAAATTTGTGGAAAAAGGCGGCACGTTCGTGGCGACGTACTGGAGCGGCATTGTCAACGAGAGCGATCTGTGCTTCCTCGGTGGCTTTCCGGGGCCGCTGCGAAAGATCCTCGGCCTTTGGGCCGAGGAAATCGACGTTCTCCACGATGGCCAGACGAATGTGGTCATTCCAGTCTCGAAAAACGGAGTCGGGCTGACAGGCCGGTACAAAGCCCGTGAACTGTGCGACCTCATTCACGCGGAGTCCGCACAGGTGCTGGCGAAATACGGCCTGGACTTTTACAAGGGTCGCCCGGCGCTGACCGTGAACGAATTCGGCAAAGGCAGGGCCTACTACATCGCCTCACGCAATGACGACCGGTTCGACGACGACTTTTACGAAGGGCTCGCACGCGGGCTTGGTTTGAAACGGGTACTCGGGACGAGGTTGCCCAAAGGCGTGACCGCGCAGTTGCGCACCGACGGCAAGGATGAATTCGTGTTTCTGCTCAACTTCCAGCCGGCGGCTCGCAGGGTGAACGTGGGGCGCGAAGGTCTTTCCGACATGCTCACCGGCAAGATCGTCAACGGAACGGTCACGTTGCCCGCGTATGGCACGCTCATTCTGCGGTGCCCGCGCGCAGGTTGACATTCGGCGGATGATGTGTTGAGTTAGCGGAGCCATGATTGAAGAACTAAAGACCAAAGTGAATGATTTGCGCGAACGTCATCAGGCGTTAAGGAGGTATCTTTGACGTCGACAAACAACGCGCTCGCCTAGTCGAGCTAGAAAACATCATGGCCGGCCCGACGTTCTGGACCGATCAAACCAAGGCCCGCACAATTCTCGACGAAGCGTCCACGATCCGGCGCAAGCTCGACACGCTGGCCGCGCTCGACCAGAAGATCTCCGATGCGGAGGTGCTCATCGATCTCGGGGAGACCGAGCAGGGGATCATTACCGAAGTCAACGCCGCCGAGCAGAAGTTCAATCAATTCGAGTTGGAGAACCTCCTTGGGGCGGAGCACGACAAATCGAACGCCATTTTCAGCATCCACGCCGGCGCCGGCGGCACCGAAAGCTGCGACTGGGCCAATATGCTATTGCGGATGTACCAGCGATACTGCGAAACGCGCGGTTTCAAGGTCGACCTAGTGGATATCCAGGCTGGTGATGAGGCGGGCATCAAGAGCACAACCCTGCTCGTCACGGGCGAGTACGCGTACGGGTATCTCAAGGCGGAACGCGGGGTACATCGGCTCGTGCGCATTTCGCCATTCGATTCCAACAAGCGGCGGCATACGTCCTTTGCGAGTGTGGACGTGATCGCGGAACTGAGCGACACGGAGGATGTTGAACTGACAATGGAAGAGGTGCAGGTGGACACGTTCCGCTCGGGCGGACGCGGCGGCCAGAATGTGAACAAAGTCGAGACGGCGGTGCGCATGACCCATATCCCCACTGGAATCGTCGTCCAGTGCCAAATTGAGCGCAGCCAGCATCAGAACCGCGAGATGGCCTTGAAGATGTTGAAGGCGCGGCTCTACGAGAAACAACAGGATGAGAAACGCGCGGCGATGGAGAAATATTACGGCGAGAAGGGCGCCATGGCGTGGGGCAACCAGATTCGCAGCTATGTCTTGCAGCCGTACCAAATGGTGAAGGATTTGCGCACGGGCTACGAAACGAGCGACGTGCAAGGAGTGATGAACGGTGACATACATCCATTCATCAGCGCCTGGCTCAAGGCCGGCCAACCGCGCACACGCAAACAAGGCGTGACGGATGAGGAGTAGGCCTTCTCCGATGAGTATCCTCGATAAAATTGTTGCCGAGAAAGAGCTCGAAGTGGCGAAGCTGCAGCCGCAGGCGGGAAAGATCAAGCAAGCTGCCGCGGCACGAAGGGAGTTTCGCAACTTCGCGGGCGCACTGCATCGCGACAACGGAGTTGCGCTCATTGCGGAGATCAAGAAGGCGTCGCCATCGGCCGGCGTGATTCGGGAGAACTTCGACGCGATTGAAATCGCGCGCGAGTACGAAGCCGGTGGTGCGTCAGCGCTGTCGGTGCTGACGGATGCAAAGTTCTTTCAGGGCCGGGTCGAATACCTGCAGCAAGTCCGTGATGCGGTGAGGTTGCCGCTCTTGCGGAAGGATTTTATCATCAATGAGTTGCAGATCTACGAATCCGTCCCACGCGGCGCGGATGCAATTTTGCTGATCGTGGCAATTTTGGATGACGCGCAACTCAAGGGTTTCCGCGAGTTGGCTGCGCAATTGAGTCTGGCCTCGCTGGTGGAAGTGCACGACGAAGCCGAGTTGGATCGGGCCGTAGGTTCCGGTGCCGAGATTATTGGCGTGAATAACCGCGACCTGCGCGACCTTTCCGTGAACTTGGCGACGACCGAGAAACTGGCAGCGAAACTCAAGCGCGGCATGTGCGGCAAATACACGCTGGTGGCTGAGAGTGGTATTTATGCGCGCACGGATGTGGAGCGGGTCGCCAACGCCGGCGCGAACGCGATTCTGGTTGGCGAATCGCTCATGCGTAGCGGGGACATCGAGTCGAAAGTGCGTGAGCTGATGGGGCGATGAGCGCGAAGATCAAAATTTGCGGGACGACGAATCTGAACGACGCGCTGCTGGCAGTCGAGTTGGGTGCGGACGCATTGGGTTTCATTTTCTATCCAAAGAGTCCGCGTTCCATCAAGGTGAGCGAGGCGGCGAACATCTGCAACGCCCTGCCGCCGTTTGTGATGAAGGTGGGCGTGTTCGTGGACGAGTTGGAATACGAGATCGAGAAGGCGCTCAACGAGTGCCTGCTGAATGCGTTACAATTTCATGGCGACGAGCCGCCGGGGTTCTGCCAGAAGTTTGCGGCGAAGTCGATCAAGGCCATTCGAGTGCGCGACGAGGAATCGTTGCGCGCCGCCGTCGAGTACGATGTTGACGCTCTGTTGCTGGATACCTACACTGACGATTCGCGCGGAGGCACGGGCAAGACGTTCGACTGGGCGCTGGCGCTGAAAGCAAAGGAGATTGGCCCGCCAATCATCCTGTCAGGCGGACTGACGACGGCGAATGTCCAGGAGGCCATCCGTCGCGTGCGGCCGTATGCCGTGGACGTCGCGAGCGGCGTCGAGCGTGAGCCCGGCAAGAAGGACCCGGAAAAACTGCGGAGATTCATCGAACTGTGCAAGAGCACCTGACAACCGTACCGGACAAGGGCGGCCATTTCGGGCCGTACGGCGGCATGTTCGTGCCGGAGACGTTGATGGAGCCGCTGCACGAATTGACCCGCGAGTACGAAAAGGCCCGTCGCGACAAACGGTTTCGCGACGAACTGGCGTATTACCTGCGCGAGTACTGTGGTCGCCCGACGCCGCTGTACTTCGCGGAACGGATGACGCGCAAACTGGGCGGGCCGAAGATTTACCTCAAGCGTGAGGACCTTCTCCATACCGGTGCCCACAAGATCAACAACACCATTGGGCAGGTGCTCCTGGCCAGGCGCATGGGCAAGCGCCGGGTGATTGCCGAGACCGGCGCCGGTCAGCACGGCGTGGCCACGGCGGCGGTGGCCGCGATGTTCGGCCTCGAATGCGTGGTGTACATGGGCACGGTGGACATGGAACGCCAGGCGCTCAATGTGTACCGCATGCGGCTGCTGGGCGCGGAAGTGCGCGCGGTCGATGCGGGACAAAAGACCTTGAAGGAGGCCATCAGCGAAGCGATGCGGGATTGGGTGACGAACGTGCGCACCACTCACTACATTCTCGGCAGCGTCCTCGGCGCGCATCCGTATCCGATGATGGTGCGCGATTTTCAAGCAGTGATCGGACGCGAGGCGCGACGGCAGATTTTGGAAAAGGAAGAGCGGTTGCCGGACGAACTGGTGGCGTGCGTGGGCGGCGGCAGCAACTCGATTGGATTGTTTTACGCGTTTCTGAAGGACAAGGGAGTGCGGATGGTCGGCGTCGAAGCCGGCGGCGAAGGTATCCACGCGGGCAAACACGCCGCGCGCTTCCAAAAGGGCGGCTCGCTTGGCGTATTGCAGGGGACGCGCACGTTTGTGCTGCAGGATGACGACGGCCAGATCATGCTCACGCATTCGATTTCGGCCGGGCTGGATTACGCGGCGGTCGGTCCCGAGCACAGCTACTTGCGCGATCGGAAGCGAATCGAGTACACCTATGCGACGGACCGTCAGGCGCTGGAGGCGGCCACGTTCTGTTCGCGGAGCGAAGGCATCATTCCGGCGCTCGAATCGGCGCACGCCGTTGCCTACGTCATGGCGAACGCAAAGAAGATCGGTCGTGGCGCCCTCGTGATTATCAACTTGAGCGGTCGCGGAGACAAAGACGTGAGCCAGATGGCGCGGCTGTTGAATCTATGAGGCCCTATTTCCGATGCCGCCACTGCAAAAAACGATTGGTTCCGCTGGTGCAAAGCTTTGCCCATTATCTGTGGGGACGGGAACGGATTTGCCCGCGGTGCGGCAAGATTTGGCGGCTCACCCCGACAGCGCATCAAACCCTGATCGCGTTTGGCATCGTCGTCGGGGTGGTCTTGGTTGTCGAAGCGCGGGAATGGTTTCCCACGACCGAAGACAGCTTTTTGTTGCTGCTGTTGTGGCTGCCAGTGTACGCATTTGTTCTGTGGCCCGCGATCTTTGCGCTGCTGGGCAATTATCGATTGAAATGAGGACTACATGAGATCCATGACGGGATATGGCCGCGGCGAAGCGGCGAAAGACGGATTCAAATTCACCGTCGAACTCAACTCGATCAATCGCAAGCAAAGCGACATATCGATCAACCTTGCCAAGGAACTGGCCGAGCTCGAGCCGCGGATTCGCGACGAGATCAATGCTCACCTGTCGCGCGGGCGTGTGATGGTGGTCGTGGCGTTCCATCGCGGCGGCGCGAAGGCGGAAGAGCAGATCGAGTTGGATATGGCGTTGGCGAAGGCCTACCATCGCGCGATTCAGAAGTTGCAAAAGGAAATGAAATTGAACGGCTTGCTCACGCTCGACACGATTCTGCGCGCGCCCGGCGTGATGAAGCTGGCGGAGGCGGCGTTGGACGCCGAGAGCGTCTGGCCCAGCGTGGAGGCGGCATTGCGCAAGGCCATCGCGGGATTGGTGAAGATGCGCGAGAAGGAGGGGAAGTTCCTCGCCAACGACCTTGCCGAGCGACTCGGCTTTCTTCAGGCCGGGCTGGACCTGGTGAGGAAATCGGCCCCGGAGATCGTCACGCGTTACCGCGCGCAGTTGCACGCGCGAGTCAAGGACGCGGGGCTTGACGTGCCACTGGATGACGAGCGCCTCGTGAAAGAAGTGGTGTTCTTCGCGGACCGTTGCGACATCTCGGAAGAGATCACGCGGCTCAGCAGCCATCTCAACCAGTTTCGCGATTGTCTGAAATCGAACGAGCCGGTCGGACGCACCCTGGATTTTCTGGCGCAGGAAATGGGTCGGGAGATCAACACCATCGGTTCCAAGGCCAATGCGGCGGAAATCTCACAACAGGTGGTCAAGATGAAAGCGGAACTCGAAAAGATTCGCGAGCAGATTCAGAATATCGAATGAACGAACCCCAGCCAACAGCGGTGCGGACCGGCCTGGTGATTGTCGTTTCGGCGCCTTCGGGCGGCGGGAAGAGCTCGTTGTGCCAGCGGTTGTTGAACTGGTCGCCGAACATCGTATATTCCGTCTCCTGCACGACGCGCGCACCGCGCGGGGGCGAGCAGAACGGCCATGATTACTTTTTCCTGAGCACGGAGGAATTCGAAAAGAAGATTGCCGCCGGAGAGTTCCTTGAATACGCGAAGTACAACGGCAACTATTATGGCACGCCACGCGGGTTTGTGGAGGAACAACTGGCGACCGGGCGCGACGTGTTGCTGGACATCGAGGTGCAGGGGGCGCGACAGGTGGCGCAATGCGTGCGCGGCGGCCGGTTCGCCTATCCCGACGCGCTGGTGACGATTTTTCTGATGCCGCCGTCGTTGGAATTGCTGGAGACGCGGTTGCGTCGGCGCGGGACGGACAGCGATGAGGTGATTCGTAAACGGCTGGCGCTGGCCCAGCAGGAAATGACGCACTGGAAAGAGTACGATTACGTGATTGTCAGCGGGCGGCTCGACGATGATTTCGAGCAGGGGAAGGCGGTTGTGATAGCGGAAAAATGTCGGACGACGCGAGCGGCAAAGGACGGAAAACCATGGCAGCAAAACGAACTATCCTTCTAGGCATCACGGGATCCATCGCAGCATACAAGTCCGCCGACACGGCGAGCAAGCTGAAGAAGCTCGGGCACGAGGTGTTTTGCGTGATGACGAAGGACGCGACGCACTTCATCACGCCGCTCACGCTGCAAACCCTTTCGCAACATCCGGTGACGGTCGATTTGTTTGAAGAGGGCGAGGGTGATTGGCGGCCGAGTCATTTGCAACTGGCCGACAGCGCCGATTTGCTGGTCGTTTCACCCGCGACGGCCAACGTCATCGCCAAGCTCGCGAACGGGATCGCCGACGACGCGCTCAGCACGATTGCGCTCGCGTTGCGGCCCGAGGCGAAGGTGCTGGTGGCGCCTGCGATGAATGGGAAGATGTGGTTGCATCCGGCGACGCAGAGCAACGTCAAGATCCTGCGGTCGCGCGGCGTCGAATTCATCGGACCCGAGAAGGGTTTGCTGGCGTGCGGCTACGAAGGAATCGGCCGGCTGTGGGACGTGGACAAGATTGTGGAGAAGATTCAGAAGATGCTTTCGTAGGACGACGGATCCCCGCAGACGGAAACACCCATGAGTTCCACCCCGCTTCGCTTCCTCATCACGGCGGGACCGACGCGAGAATTTCTTGATCCGATTCGCTACATTTCCAACCGTTCGTCGGGAAAGATGGGTTACGCCATTGCCGAGGCGGCGTTGGCGGTTTCGTCGAACGTTACGCTCGTGAGCGGGCCAACATCCCTTACGGCTCCCCCGGGTGTCGAATTTGTGTCGGTGACGACGACGCAGGAGATGGCCGAGGCGGTGTGGAGTCGGTTCGGGTCGGCGGACATTTGCGTCATGGCGGCGGCGGTGTGCGATTTTCGTCCCAAGACCGCGGCAGGAAGCAAGATCAAGAAGGGCTCCTTCAGCGGCGTGCTGGAACTGGAGCCGACGCCGGACATTCTTGCGGAGTTGGGACGGCGGAAGAAGTCACAAGTGCTCGTCGGGTTTGCTGCGGAGACGGACGATTTGGAAAAGCACGCGCGCGAGAAATTGATCCGCAAAGGCCTTGATTTTATTGTTGCGAATGATGCGAGCGCGTTTGACGCGGAGACGAATCGCGTCGCCATCCTCACGGCGGATGGAAAGGTCGAACGGCTGCGCGAACTGCCGAAGATCGAGGTTGCAAAAGTGATTATCGAGCGAGCGATGGATCTAGCTCGCTGATGGAGAGCGGTCGTCAGGTTTCCTGGAGAGACCGGTGCGGATTTTCTCGAAGCGGTTGTCCTGGCGGAGATTGTCGAGGTCGGGGTCCTTCGTGAGCCAGCGGGCATCGTTGTAACCCAGCTTGACGGCATGGTCGAGCGCGGTGAACGCTTCATCCACGCGTTTCAGCAACGCGTAGCTGCAGGCGAGATTGTAGAACACGAGCGGGCTGTCGGCACAAAGTTTCGCCAGACGCTGGTCGATCTGGAGTCCCTTTTCCCATTGTCCCATCCTGGTGTAGGCATCGCCAAGAATCTGCAATGCCTCGATGAAATCGGGGTCGCGCCGGGCGATGCCTTCGAAGAACCCGATTTCAAACTGGAGGTCCTCCTTCGTGGCAGACCTGCCCCGTGGCGGTTTCGATTCCCGAATCGGCAACATGGCGATTCGTTCTCCTGCTTCACACGGCGGTATCGGGGCGAAGGTCGTTGATCACGATTCCGGACAGAAGCTTGGGGTAAAAATCCGTGCTCTTCTGCGGCATGCGCGAGCGAGCATCGGCGATGGCCTTCACATCTTGAACGTCCGTCGGATTCAGGAAGAATGCAAGTTGCGCTTGGCCGGTCTGCACGAGTCCAGCGGCCTCTTCGGACTCGCGCCAGTAGGTGACGTTGGCCTCTTCACGAAGGCGGACCTCGTCGATACCGAGCAAGGCTTCCAGAATCCCGACGTGGAGAATGGCGACGTCCAACGTGTGCCAGAGCGGAGGTTTGCTGGCGAACAACGGTCGGAGCGCGTCAAGGTTCGTCGGACGCAAGAGGGCGAACCCGGTAGCATCGCGCATCCCGATAAGATGTTTCCCGCCTTTCATCGCCGCCAACATTTTCTCGAGGGACGGCTGTGGCTCGACCGCAAAATTCCGCGCCAATTGCTCACGGAAGCGGCGGGGATCGAACGAGCTGAGGTTGGCCACGGTCCGGTGCGTCGGCAGGACAACCAGTCCCGGGTCGCTCATGTCCACCAGCGTGGCCATCACGAATTCGCCGGGTGCGTTCGGGTCGGGTTTGTCGGCGGCGGCCCGACATTCATCGCGAAAGGCCAGGGCGGTTTCGTACCGATGATGTCCATCGGCGATGTAAAACTTTGCTTCACGCAACGATTCTTGCGCCGCCTTGATGGCAGTGGCGTCCGTGATTTCCCAAAGCTTGTTGACCACGCCGTAGTCGTCGGTGGCGGTCAAGGCCGGCGCGTCTTTCGGAGTGGGCAGGGGATTGCGTTGCGGGCGTGGGTAGAGCATGAATATCTGACCTTGCTGCGAGCCGCACGCGCGCAACAGCGCTATGCGATCGGCCTTCGGTTTGGATAGCGTATGCTCATGTGGCAGGACGATTCCCTCGTCCCAGCGATGGAGTCGCACGCGGGCGATCAGCGCCTTGCGCATTCGCGGACCGGAGCCGTCCGGCGCGGCGAAGGATTGTTCGAGATAATACAGGGCAGGTTTCGCGGCACGCCGCAGGATGCCCTCGTGCAGCCAGACCTGATACAAATCGCGGGCGCGCGTATACTTGTTCGTTGATTCCGTGTCGCCGGCCTCTTCTTTGCCCAGTTCGATGCGCACGAGATTATAGGGCGATAGCTTGAGGTACTTCTCGCGCATCTCCAGCGTGATCTTGTCGTACGGCTGCGTCAGGACTTCGTCAGCCTTGACCCGTTTGGTGTTGTAAAGTACTCCTCGAAAAGGTTGGATGTCAGCCATGTTATTTCCCCTAGTATTGCAGCCCGATACTAGGCGGTCGCGCCCGCAACGTCAAGGGTGGCGAAACGAATTGCCATATCGGACATCTAAATCTACGGGGACGGCATGAGAACGCGCCACTTCATTTTGACCGCCTTAATTTTTGTTGGCTTGGTGTTTGTGCCGGGCGCGCCGATTCAGGGGAACGATCCGGCGAGAGATACGGCGACGTTTGGGGCGGGGTGTTTCTGGGGCGTGGAAGCGGCGTTTCGGCAGGTGACGGGCGTCACGGATACGGTGGTCGGCTACATGGGTGGGACACTGAAAAGCCCGACGTATGAAGAAGTTTCGACTCATCGGAGCGGGTACTCAGAAGTTTGCCAGGTGACGTACGATCCCGCGCAGGTGAGCTACGAGAAGTTGGTGGAGGTATTCTTTCAAATCCACAACCCGACGTTCTTCAGCGCCGCCGGTAAAGATGTTGCCAGCCGGTATCGTTCGGTGATTTTCTTCCACAACGCCGAACAGGAGAGAACCGCGCTTGCGGTGAGGGACAAACTACAGGCGTTGGGAAAATTCAATCGTCCGATCACCACCGCCATCGTTCCAGCCTTGGAATTCTGGCGCGCCGAGGAATATCACCAGCGGTATGCCGAGAAGCACCATTTGCCGAGGTGTTCGATCACGCCATAAGAGGCGTACTCTGCGGTTGGCCCATCTCGGAATCCAGATGGAATCGAGTGGAACGAGGTTGTTCGGAAATCCAGCGGGCGTCTCGCTCGTAGATTTGGTGGAATCGGCAACGAGAGGTTGCGGGGTCGCAATTCCCGGTCGAAAGTGTGAAACACGGGTCGCCACGAGGGCATCCAATGGTTATGCTGAAGACGGTCGCAGTCGTCGCGGGAGTATTGGTCGGAGTCAATGCCATGAGCCAAACGACGAGCAACTCATCGCCGAAAGAAACCATCACGCTGGGAGGCGGCTGCTTCTGGTGCACGGAGGCCGTGTTCGAGGATTTGAAGGGCGTCGAGAAGGTGGAATCGGGTTACTCGGGCGGGACGGTGGCGAACCCGACGTACGAGCAGGTCTGCACGGGCAAGACGGGCCACGCGGAAGTGAGCCAGATCACGTTTGACCCGAAGGTGATTTCGTTGAAGGACATTTTGGGGGTGTTTTTCACGGTGCACAATCCGACGACATTGAACCGGCAGGGGAACGATGTCGGCACGCAGTATCGGTCGGTGATTTTTTACAGGAACGCAGAGCAGAAGGCGGCGGCGCAGCAGGCGATCAAGGACATCGCGGCGGCGAATATCTGGAATGGCCCGATCGTGACGGAAGTGACGCCGTTCAAGGCGTTCTACAAGGCGGAGGATTACCATCAGGAGTACTTCCGGTTGCACGGCTCACAACCGTATTGTCAGGTGGTCATCGCGCCGAAAGTGGCGAAGTTTCGCGAGCATTTTCGCAGCCTGCTGAAGGACAACTGAATTGAGCGGAGCGCGAACCATGAAATCGACGACCAAGAAGATGGCGATGTTTGTGAGCGCGGCGATCGTGGGTCTGGGGATTCGCGCGGCGGTGCGCGCGGCGTATGGCGACGAAAGGAGTTCGAAGCAAGTGACGATTATTGAATTCAGGGATGACGGCAAACGGATCGGCCCGGCGACGGTCGACCGGGTGGTCAAGACCGACGCGGAGTGGCACAAGGTACTCACGCCGGAGCAATTCAAGGTGACGCGGCAGAGCGGCACGGAGCGCGCGTGCTCGGTCGGTTATTGGAACAACCACGAGGACGGGCTGTATCGGTGCATTTGTTGCGGCACGGCGTTGTTCAAGTCCGACACGAAATTTGAATCGGGCACGGGCTGGCCGAGTTTTTGGACGCCGGTGGCGATGGAGAACATCGAATTGAGGCCGGACAATTCGTTTGGCATGGAGCGCACGGAAGTGCTGTGCAAACGGTGCGGCGCGCATCTGGGGCACGTGTTCGAGGACGGTCCAAAACCGACGGGGTTGCGGTATTGCATGAACTCGGCGGCGATGAAGCTTGTGAAGTATGAGAAGAAGGGCGGGGCGGTCGAACCCAAATCGCCATGAACGATGACGTCTGCGATGGGGCGCGACGACCCCGGCCCGCTTTCAACGGGCGAGAGTTGGCGATTGGCATCGGCTTCACGCTGGTCAATGCGAGCGCGCACCTGTTGTGGAACCCCATTGTCGAATACTGGCAGTTCGTGGTGACGACGCTGATGTTCGTGGGGTTCCTGACGTTCTGGCTGTCGAAGGAATGGCGACGAATCGAGTCGTTCATCACAAAATTCTACTGCGTGGCGGTGATCTTTGACGTGTTTGCAGAGGGACTGCTCCAACCGTTCCATCATTGCACGTTCGACAATCTCCTGTGCACCGGGAAACTGTTTGTAGTGTTCTTCGTGTTCTGGGTGGTGCTGCGTCCAGTGGAGAGGTGGGTTGCCGGGGGAAAACCGGTATTCTGACGTTACGCGCTTGCGTCTGAAAGAAGCCGCCCTGCCACTCGATCGACTTCAATAATCATGGCAGTGTAGCGTCCGGTCATACCCCCCAATGTGTAGGCGCTTCGACAGGGGATGTCGGAGCGAGAGGATGTCGATCCCTACACTGCCAGAACAATGTCCGACCTCTTGCAGGCTCTGTCAACCGCGAGTGCGATGAAAACTCACGATTTCTCTTCGTGATACGGCTTCTTCTGCTCGTAGAGATCAAGCCGTTGGCGGGCTTTGTCCGGGGTATCGTTCGACGGATTGGATTTCAGATAATCGGAGCCCAGATATTTGTTCTCCCATTTTACGGCGTTGTCAAAGTCCTCAGCCTCGGCGTAGGCCGCCGCCAGCGTACTGAAGTAAACCGGGATCTTCCATTTGGACAAATCGCATGCCTTCTTTGCATATTTGACGGCCTGTTCCCCATTCCGAACATTGGCATCAGGGCAGACAGCTAACAGCCAAGCGAGGTTGTTGTAGGCCAACACATGCTTGGGGTTGAGTCGGATGGCCTCGTTGTAACCGGCAATGGCCTTGTTGTAGTTGCCCTTTTGGCTGTAGGCATAGGCTCTATTCTCCTCGCAGATATAGGCATAATCCAAATTGAGAGGGATGGCTTTGCTGTAATCGGCAATGGCCCTGTCGTGGTCGCCTTTGCGGTTGTAGGCGTTGCCTCTGTCGATATAGGCCATGGCTTGGTTCGGATCGAGCCGGATGACCTCGTTGAAATCGGCGATGACCCTGTCGTAGTCGCCTTTGTGGTCGTAGGCGTGGCCGCGGTCGATGTACGCATTGACAGAATCCGGCTTGAGTCGGATGGCTTCGCTGTAATCGGCAATAGCCTTGTCGTAGTCGCCTTTGCTGTGGTAGGCGAGGCCCCTGTTGGAATAGGCGTCGACAAAATCTGGCTTCAGACGGATCGTTTCGCTGAACTCAGCAATGGCAAGATCATAATCATGCGTATGAACCGCTTCGAGACCCATCTCAAAGGCTCTGTCTGCCTGGTTGCTCCCGCACCCCTGGCCTGCCAACAGCAGCAAGAGGAAAATCCCCAGCCATGACAGCCTTGCGAAGAGCGGCTGGGCTGGCGGACTCGAATGCAGGCGGGGTTCCGTGACCATGCTCTTACAAATAGCATTCCGGCCAATGGCAAATCGAGCAGTTTCCCGGCCGCCAAAACTGCCACGAAAATCAGTTGCTATTCCTTCGATTGGGCTTATGTTGTAGTGAAGAGTCGAAGGGTGGTTGAAGTTTCTGAGGATCATGATTTCAGGAGCTCAGCCGTAATGCGGATGAAACAGGAAACCAATCCAAAGCCTGTTCACGACTCGGTGAATGCACCGCGCGGCTGAGCTCCTCTTTTTCCCGTCCAAAATCTCTTGGGCTTCCCATCTGCCGCCGCCAAGACGGCCACGAGAATTCATTGCTATTCCCGCGATTGGGCTTACGGTGCAGTAGAGAGTCGGGGGGCAATGTGCAAGTTGTCAGAATTGACCGGTGTCATTCGGAAACTCGACTCTCCTTTTCGTTTACCCCGCCGGTTCAGATAGCCTGATCCCGCCCAAACAACCCCCAGATACCACTTGCATTTCCCGCGCCATGACGTATAAAGAAGCCGGAGAGTCGAGCAGGGGTTCTCGAAGGATTTTTTAGGCGAGATTACGCTAATTTCCGATGGGAAGAGGAAGGCTTGAACGTTCGGGCCTGAGTCTCGACTCTCCATCATTTTTCCTTCGCCAATCCCCACCGCCAATCCCGACTGAAACCCGCCCTCAAATCGCCGGCGAAAAACCATCACCCTGGCACTCACCCGATAGGGGCATGCTACATACGGCGGAACGCTCGATTGTTTTCGAGGGAGATTGAAAGTTTTCATGACCACCTGGCGTTCTGTTGCACCAACGGGCATTGCGGCGGCTCGGATTATCTCGCTCGTAATCGCAAACCGTGCTATAGTCAGGACGTGATACAAACAAAGGGCAACTTGCCCGTCTCTGAAGATAGTTCGAAACGAAGCCCGGAAGAGCGGAACATCCGCAAGCAACTGGGCAAGGTGCGTCGCTATCTTGCCAAATCGACGGATGCCAACATGCGGAGTTCGTGGGAAAGCCGAATCGCCGTGTATGAAGCACAACTGGTGAAGGCAGAAGCCCGTCCGCGTTGGATCGGGTAGTTTTTAGGTTGGTCCGTCTTTGTTGGGTCGCGGGCGGAGAAAGGCGGCGCGCGCCTCACCGATTCACATTTCGTCAAGAGTGCGCTCTGACCCTATTCGCATCGGCATACCACTCACCTTCATCCTTTGCTCCGAACTACGGCAGAGATTCTTCGCTGCGCTCAGAATGACAGACATTGCAGCGAAGCGTTGGGGACAACACACTGGCATTGCGCTCACTGCAGCTTCAGGCTCGCGAAGAATTTCCGCATGGCGTCGTGGTAGGTGGCGGCGCTGACGAGGAAGGCGTCGTTGTGGGCGCCGCGGAGTTCGACGAGTTGTTTGGGGTCGTTGGCGGCGGCAAAGAGGCATTGGGCGTGGCGAATGTTGAAGATCTCGTCGTCACGGCTGTGAAGGATGAGCAGCGGGACCTTGATGCGCGGCATTTTGCTGAGGGTGTCGTATTTGTTCCGCACGAGCCAGCGGACGGGAAAGAAGGGGAACATCCTCTGGCCGACGTCGCCAATCGAGGTGAAGGCTTCTTCGAGGACGAGACCGCCGGCTTCGACTTTGGTGGCGAGATCGGCGGCAATGGCCGAGCCGAGGGATTCGCCGTAGACGATGATGGAGCGCGGCGCGACCTTGCGTTGGGTGACGAGGTAATCGTAGGCGGCGCGAGCATCGCGGTAGGTGCCCTGCTCGTCGGGTTTGCCTTCGCTGCGGCCGTAGCCGCGGTAGTCGATGATGAATGAATTGACTCCGAGATCGCGAAGCGCGGCGAGTTTGTCGAACCGGTGCGAGATGTTGCCCGCGTTACCGTGGAAGAGAAGGACGGTGAGCGCCGGGTCAGTGCGTGACGGGACGCCCGCCTTCGCTGAAGCTACGGCGGGTAAAAACCATCCATTGATGCGGACGCCGTCGGAGGCGGTGAGGGTGACGTCGTCGTATTGGAGGCCGAGTTGGTCGGGGGTCTGGTCGATCTGGCGGGCTGGGTAATAGATCATGCGCGGCTCGCTCCAGCGCAGCCAGAGAGCGACGACGACGACCAGAGTCAGCAACGGAATGGCGATCATTTTCAGGCACCGCATTTGGGTTGGGGACGTATAGCACACGGAAAATCTGTTGACGAGTGCGCTGTCACCAATAAAACGGGAAGACCTACCCCTCACCCTTCCTCTCCCCGAAGGGGAGAGGAGACGCTCTCCTCCTTGCGCCTCGCGCAAGGCATTATCTCTTGACCCGCGCGGGGCTGCGTGTTAGCTAAGGCACGAGTTGGAGAATTGAGGGAATATGCGGTGTCCAAAATGCGCCGGCGTCGACGACAAGGTGGTCGATTCGCGCAGCAACCGTGACGGGCTGCTGATTCGGCGGCGGCGGGAATGCCTGAAGTGCGGGGCGCGGTTCACGACCTACGAGGAGATTTTCCGCGAGAAACTGCGGGTGAAAAAGCGGGACGGCCAGTATGAGGAATTTGACCGGCGCAAGCTGCTGGCCGGCATCGAGAAGGCCTGCGAGAAGCGTCCTGTGAGCACGGAGAAGATCGAATTGCTGGCCGAGCGGGTGATTGCCGAACTGGAGAACGAGTTTGGGCGGGAGGTGCCGTCGATGAAGATTGGCGAGCGGGTGATGGATCACCTGCGCAAGCTCGATGAGGTGGCGTACGTGCGGTTTGCCTCCGTGTATCGGCAGTTCCGTGACGCCGAGCAGTTCATCGACGAGATCAAGCAGATGGGCAAATCATGATCCAATTGCACACCGATGTCTTGTGGGTCCGGGCCGAGGATGGCCGCCTGGCGCCATTCGACGAGCAGCGGCTGGCGCTGTCGATCCAGAAAGCCGCGGAGAACGTCGGACATTCCGACTGGTGTCTGGCGGAATCCATCGCGGCGGCGGTACACGCGTTTGCGATCAAATCGCGCAGTGACCGGGTCATCCCGAGCAAGGAAATTACCGAGATTGTGGCCACGGTGCTGGCGACGCTGGGTTATGACTGGATTTCCGAGGCGTATGGCGGCGGGGCGAACCGCGTGGCGATCCATCTCAACGAGTTGGCGTGGCGAACGAATGCCGGGTTTGAGTTGGAGTTCTTCCAGCAACTCGACCATGCGCTGGGCGCGGCGGCGAACCGACGTTTGGTGGCCATGCGGGTCGATGGTTTGCGCGCGTGCGTGATGCAATTGCGCGGGGCGCGGCGGTGGACGGATGGGTGCCGCCGGTTGGCGGAGGACATCGTGGAACACGTTCGCGGGCGCGTGACGCGGATGCGTTCGCCGCGGGCGGCGAGCTTGAAACTGGCGGTGGTGGAGTAGGGACATGGCAGACAACATTTTCGCGAAAATCGTCCGCAAAGAAATCCCGGCCAAGATTGTGTATGAGGACGAGCGGGTGCTGGCGTTTTGTGACATCAATGCGAAGGCACCGGTCCACATTCTGGTCGTGCCGAAGAAGGACATCGCGCGCATTTCGGAAGCTGGCGCTGCCGACGAGCCGTTGCTGGGACATTTGTTGACCGTTGCGGCCGGGATTGCGCGCCAAGAGGGCATCGACGCCACGGGGTATCGGTTGGTCATCAACAAGGGTGCGCATGCGGGCGAGAGCGTGGCCCGTTTGCACGTGCATCTGCTGGGCGGGCGGCAGATGAACTGGCCGCCGGGTTGAGCGTCGTGGCTTCGTGAACGGGCTGATTCTTTTCGAGGACGACCATCTGCTGGTCGTCAACAAACCCTCGGGCATCAACACCCACAAGCCGGACCGGTTTGCGCCGGACGGCATTCATGAATGGCTGACCAAGCGCGAGGCGCGCTGGCGGACGCTGTCGATTTTGCAACGGCTGGACAAGGACACGTCCGGCGTGATCGTGTTCGGCAAGACGCGGGAGGCGAACCAGTCGCTCACCAAGCAATTCGAACAGCACAAGGTCGAAAAGATCTATCTGCTGCTGAGCGCGGCACGACCGACGCGCATGAAATTCTGGGCGAAGTCGCCGAATTCCGTAACGGAATTTGAGTTTGTCCAGGCCCACGGTGATTACTTCCTCGTGCAAGCCAAGCCGCTCACAGGCAAGACGCACCAGATTCGACGACACGCCGCGGACGCCGGATTTCCGATACTCGGAGACACGGAATACGAGGGCGCGGCTGCGGCGCGGCTGATGCTGCATGCGCGCAAACTCAGTTTCGAGCATCCCGCGACCGGCGAGCCGGTGTCGTTCGAGGCGTCCGTGCCACGCGCGTTTGACGAGGTTGACCCGCTGGTGGCGGCGGTGGAATTTCGCGAGCCGTTGTTTGGCGTGAGCCACGTTGGGCAACGCCATTCACGTGGCGAACCGACGAACGCCTTCCGCCTAATCAGCGGCGAGGCGGATGGTTTCCCCGATGTGATTGTCGATTCCTATGACGGCAATCTTCTGGTCCAGTGGCAGGCGGAGACGGCGGAGGCGAGCGGCGCGGGATTGATCGAGCGATTGCGGGCCGAGTGCCAGCCGCAGGCGATTTACACGCAACTGGTGACCAAGCAGGAACGGACGATCCCCCGGTTGGTTTACGGGAACGAATTGGCCAAGCGAACGCCCGTCCGCGAAAACGACATCACGTTTCTCATCAATTTTGGCGAGGGGCTGGCGACGGGAGTATTTCTCGACCAGCGTGAGAATCGGCGACGACTGCTGGCGATGCCGCTGCGGGGGAAGACGGTCCTTAACACGTTCGCCTACACGTGCGCGTTTTCCGTGGCCGCGGCGAAGGCCGGCGCGGTGACGACCAGCGTGGATTTGTCGAAGAACTACCTCGAGTGGGGACGGGAGAATTTCCGCGCGAACGATCTTGATCCGGCGGCGCATGATTTCGTTTTCGGGGACGCGTTCGATTGGTTGAAACGATTCGCGAAGCGGGGACAGCACTGGGACATGGTCATCCTCGATCCGCCGACGTTTTCCACCACCAAGAGGGGCCGGGCGTTCCAGGCGGCACGCGATTATGAAGAGCTGGCCGCGCTGGCGATCCCATTGGTCGCAACGGGCGGCTGGCTGCTGTGTTCGACGAATCAGCGGACGCTTTCGGCCGACGAGTTTGAAGGGAGCATCCAGAGAGCGGCGAAGCGGTGCGGGCGCGCTATGGGGTCGCCGGAGTTTGAGACGGTGCCGTTTGATTTCCGGGTGGCGCCGAAGGAGCGGCCGCACCTGAAGACTTTCTGGGCCAGGCTGGAGTAGTGGTGACGGCATTTTGAAGCTGCGGGCCGAATTCGGTGGCGGCCCAAATCCCGGCGCCGACGCCGGCGATCATGGCCATGGACCTGCCCACCGGAGAAAACGACGTGGCGGTTGCCTGACCCGGCTGGCTCACGGTCGCGGAGACAAACGGGAACAAATGTTTGGAGATTGTTTCCGTCTGGGGAAGTTTGTCCATGTCCACGAACTCGTTGTTGCCGATTTGGGAGGCGGCTGATTTGGTGATGGCATAGAGCGGCTCGAACAGCCCGCGGAGGTCGGCGTAACCGTACGACGACCCGTTGGCCGGCACGCGCTTGATGGATTCCTGGTAGGCGGCACTGGCGGCCAGCGTCGGTTTCGACGCTTTCACGCGGGCCACCAACTCGCGCGTGTAATCGGGCGTGTTCGCGAGGATGAAAAACTGGCGGGTGGTGGTGTACGTGGGGGCGAACAGGCCCGCGCCAACTTGAACGGTGCGCAGTGTTTGACCCGCGCTTTCGGTTTCATCCCAGGGGGCTTTCTCATCGTCACCCAGCGCGCTCTGCTTCAGGGCGTTCATGGCATTGTCGAGGGCCGGACGAAGTTTCTCTTCGTTGGCGATTTCGGCGACGAACGCGACGTCGGGAGAACGAGCGCCCGCGCGCCAGCTGGCGATGACGGCCGTCTCGGGGCCGAATTGCTGGAGAATGTCTTCCCGCATGTGAATGCCGTGAGTGCGGAGCGCCTGCTGGAATTGTCCAACGGACAGCATCACCGATGCGTTGCCGGATTGAGAGAGAGCCTGCATTCCCTCCTCGTAGAAGGTCGCGAGATTGGCCGAGCCGACGGAATAGAACAGCGTATCCGGTGACGTGAGCGCGAGAGTTTTTCGCTGCGTGGGCGGGGCGGGCTTCGGCGCGTTGCGGGAGTACGAGAGGAAGCCGACATCCTGCACGCCACGATCGACGAACGTCATGCTGAACGCCGAGGCATCCATGCCATCCAACTTCTGGAACGCGCCGGAGGTTTGCGGCGAAAACGCCAGCAGCGGGCCGAACAGACCGAGGACCTGTTCGACATTGACGTACCCGAGGAAATGGTAATTCTTCGCGGCGTGTTGTCGGGCGTTGGCGAACCTGGCGCTGGTGGAGAGGCGCTTGAAGTTGGGAGGGACCTGGCCGGTGTACGAGGCGATGAGATCGCGCATCGTGTCTTCACCGAGCGTGAATACCACCAGGGAATTGAAGAAGGCGTGGCAGATCGGCAGGTCCGGCGTGATTTGCCAGACGGTGTATTTTACGCCGAGATAGCGTTTGTCTTCAAAGTTGCCATCGGGATTTGCCTTTTTGAGCGATCCTTCCAGTTTATACAGGCCTGTGATCGCCTGGAGTTTCTTGTGTCCCGCGTCCGCGCCGACCACGAGGCCGGCGTTGAACGAGGGAAGAATGGTCACGTGCGTGAGGCCCAGGAAGACTTCGCCTTGCGCCGTGTTCATCGCGAAATCGAGGATGGCGGCGGTGCCGGAGTCAGTGCCCGGATGGGACGGGCTTTCGCGCAGGGCGGTGAGCGGCTTTTTCAGGAATGCCTGGACTTCGGGTTCCTCCCAGAGGGCGTACAGTTCGGTCCTGGAGAAGTCGTCGCGGGACCTGGAGAAATCGGGGATATCGAGGAACACCAGTGTCGATTCGGGCAGCAGATCGGCGGCATGCGGCGCCGGTCTGGTGAAGGTGGAATAGACCAGCGCCAGGGTGATGACCGTGACCAACAACAAGAAGACGATGACGATTTTTTTCATTCCTGCACGAGCCCGCGCCGACCGGTTCAACAACGGGCGCGGATGCTAGACTCATAACGGAATGAGGGTCAAGGAAATAGGTCGTCACATGAAATTGTCGTGCAAGATGAAAAGAAAGCCGGTACAATCAATCGGAGAAGTAGTCTGAGCGGAATGGGTAGTGAAGGGTAAGCAGAACGGTAAGCGCAGGGGCTTTGTTGCCGTGTTGGCGGTTGTCTTGTTGATTACCGCAAACGCGACCAACGTGTGTGCCGTGCTGTTTCAATCGACCGGGGATCCGACTTACAACACGAACGCTCCCTCGGGCGCATTGACCAACAGCGGGTGGCAATACGAGGGGTTCTGGAGCACCTCGGTGGAATTGTCCACAAACCTGTACCCGGCGGGAAATTTTCTGGGAACGCCGATTGCGCCGCAGTTTTTTATCACCGCCGCGCACATTTACGGTACGACGAACGACGTGTTCGTGTTTAATGGAGTTACCTACCACCCGGTCGCGCAGTACACCACGTTGGACAGTGATCTGAGTATCTGGCAGGTTGCCGAGACATTTCCGTACTACGCGCCGCTGTATACTGCGTCTGGGGAGACGAACAGCCCGGTGGTGGTGTTCGGCCGGGGCACGGATCGGGGCGCGCCGGTCATCGTGGGTGGACTGACAAACGGCTGGACATGGGGCGCGGCCAATTGGGTGGAGCGATGGGGTCAAAGCGACGTGAGTTCCGTTACCAACTTCGGAACGGGCGTCGGCGATCTCTTGCAGTGCACGTTTGTCGGCGGCGCGGGGTCAAACGAATGCGATATATCGCCAGGCGACTCGGGCGGCGGGTTGTTCATCGAGGACGGTGGCGTATGGAAACTGGCCGGAATCAACTACGGAGTGGATGGCCCCTTTAGCAACGCCGTGGATGGGACCGAGTTTGACGCGTCACTACTGGATGTTGGTGGATTGTACCAGGAGGTCTCGCCCGGAAACTGGCAGTTCATGAGCGGGGCCCAGCCAATCCCCAGCGCGTTCTACAGCACACGGATCTCGGCGAATCTGGATTGGATCGAGAGCGTGATCAACTTCGATTTGGGGCCCGATCTCCAGGTTGCCGAAGTCCAGTTCGATGGGGATGACGCCCAGATCAGCTTCGCGACTGACTCCAACCGTGTTTACTACGTCCAGAGCACGGGCGATCTGGCCAACGGCCCGTGGTCGACCATCATCTCGAACGTGCCGGGCACGGGTGAAACCGTGACGGTTACCGACGCGAATGCCGTGGTTTCTCCGCCGCGATTTTACCGAATCGGTCTGTCGCAGTGAGGCACGCTCGCTGGTGTTGGGGTTCGCGAGCGGATTGGTGAGTGACGAAGCGGTGAGGCCGTCTGCGAAGTCTGATCTGTAGATTGCGAAGCGGTGAGGCCGTCCACGCGGTAGTCCGCTACTTCGTCCTGAGTTTTCTCCAAAACGCTTTCCGCTTACTTTCTCGCATTGGATGTTGGTAGTACTCGATGCCGTACACTACGGAAAGTGTGGGCCAAAATTCCGTGAGTGGTTTTTTACCCGCGTCGGAATGTTCCATGTAATAGGCGGCCAGATACTTGTAGCGGGTGGTTTTCGACAGGCGCATGACAATGTCCTTCACCTCACGGGAACCCGTATGCCAACACTTACGCAGTTCCTTTTCGAGTCCACGGGCGTCGATCTTGCCCGTGTGATGCAATTTTGCGCGGTATTTCTCGAGTATCGGTTCGGCCTTTTCAAATCTGTCTTCAGTTAACCTGTACATGCGCCTCCTTCGGAGTTGATGCGCATCCTAACGCCGGGCGCGGCGTGTTGGCAATGCTCCAGCGGATTTATGGGTTTCCCAGTTGGCGCCAGACGTTGACGAATGCGGGCCCCAACAGTACCGCGAACAACGCGGGAAAGATGCTCAACGCGAGGAACAGGCAATTGACACAAATGCCAGTCACTCCCATCCCAAACACGCCCTTGTGTTCGGATTGTTTCGCCAATACCAGCGCGACGATTCCAAAGGCGACACCCGCGAGGATCAACGACAATGGGAGGAACACAAGAACGCCAAATGCCAGAAAGCCAAGTGTCGGCCCCTGTGTCCCAACGTGAGACCGGATGTAGATGAACAAGAGGATGTAGATGAGAATCGCCACCACCGGCGCGAGGAGACTGAAGATCGCGGCGCCTCTGGCGAAGCCGCTTCCCGTTGGCGGCTTCAGGATGGGAGGTGGCGGTACGTCATTCATGCGCGAGTAGAGGAACCTTAGCGGCGCTGCTCGTGCCGGGCAAGCGAAAATCGGGAGGAATTGCGCGGATTAGATTATGGATGGCGCTATCCATAAACGGGTGAGAGCGTGTTTGAAAAAGTGATTTTGAGCTTCCGGTACTGCACGGAATTTGGTTTGGGCTTGGGATGCAAACTCCCAAGTGTTACCCGACTGATTTGACCGAAACGCAATGGCAACAGATC
>Ga0182014_10000378_pt1 | contig 58046 bp, 48 predicted proteins | sample 612S2DmetaG_FD_120489 | JGI IMG/M metagenome (GOLD analysis project Ga0182014, IMG submission 120489) | Permafrost microbial communities from Stordalen Mire, Sweden - 612S2D metaG | ecosystem: Environmental > Terrestrial > Soil > Wetlands > Permafrost | place: Sweden: Stordalen | collected... | reverse complement strand
TGGCGAGCGCGTGATTCAACTGACTGGTTCCATAGTTTCGTCCGCCCACCAGCGCCTTGATTTCCCCGGTGTGAGGATCCATGGCGATGAGCGCCACCTGCGCCTGCGGGCCGGGCGCGACCGTGGTTTCAAACTTGTTCTTCCCGACTTTGGTCTTGCGCGTCCGCATTTTCGTGACCTGATCGTCCACCAGCTTGATGCCGATTTCGACCGCTTGCGCGGCCGCCCGTTGCAGTCCCGGATCGAGCGTGGTGTAGATGCGATACTCCTGTTCGTTCACCTCGCGCTCGTTCAATCGGCTGACGATGGTGTCGCGAACCATATCCACGAAATACGGAGCATCGCTCGCCTCAACGTTGGGCGGAGCGAGTTTCAGCGGCGTGGCCTTGGCTTTATCGGCTTGCTCCCGCGTGATGACGCCGGTTTCAACCATCGACTCAATCACGACATTGCGGCGTTCGAGGGCGCGCTCGGGATGGCGATAGGGCGAAAGATAGCTGGGTGCCTGGATCAACCCGGCGAGCAGCGCGGCTTCCGGCAGCGTGATGTCTTTCAGGTCTTTGTTGAAATAGGAGCGTGAGCCTTCGGCTAGGCCCGAAATGGTAAAGGATCCGCGTTGTCCTAAATCGACGCGGTTGGCGTAGAACTCGAAAATCTGCTGCTTGGAAAATTTCTGTTCCAGCTCCAACGCAATCAGCATTTCGACCAGCTTGCGCTTCAGGGTCTTCTCCGGACTCAGAAAGAATGCGCGCGAGAGCTGCATGGTGATGGTCGAGCCGCCTTGCTGATGGCGTTGGTGGGTGAGGTCGATCCAGGCAGCCTCCACCAGCCGCATGAAATTGACCCCGCCGTGCTGAAAGAAGCGCCGGTCCTCAATCGCCGTCACCGCTTCCACCACGACCTTGGGAATGTCGTCGTACTTCACCAGTTGACGCTTGGAGCGTTGCTCGGCGTCGAACAGCGACGCCAGCAACTGGGGTTCGAGCTCATAGGCAGCCAGTTCCCCGGCGGCGCGGCTGTTGATGGAAGAAACCGCTCCGGCGGTGACCGTGATGGTGGCCGGTTCGGGGCTGTGATACGACTCAGGTCCGGGCAGAACTTCAATCGACCCGCCATGCAGGCGATAACTGCCCAGCGGAGATTCGTCTTCCTTTTCGGAATAGCCGGCGTGGCGCAGTTCTGCCGCAATTTCAGAGACGGTTAAGTTTGCCCCGACCTTCACCACCGGTGCAGCCGCAAAAATCTTAGCCGAAGTGGCGAACGCTGGTCCGCGAAAGCGCTGTTCGATGATGTGGTCGTACTTTACATACCAGTAGGCAAAAACGCCGATCACCACCAGCGCTACCGAAAGAAAAGCGAGCAGCGCAACGCGCACGATGGGATCGTGCGATATCATGCGGCCCTTACCGCGTCCGCCGCTTCCAGCCGCCGGAATTTTCAGCTTAATGGCCATGAACAGCGCTGTGCACCATGAACAAGAGCAATTCTCGGTCCGAAACCGCCTTTAGAGCAAGTCTTGGAGCCATGGTGCGTTACTGCTTGATTCTAAATCAGAAGGCGGTGGCGACAACCATTTGGATGCGTGTCGAGGGATAGACGCCCTGTGGCATCGTAGACGCGGCGTGCCGCAACGAAAGTCGTGAGAGAACCTGACGTAGGGAAAGCCGCCCCGGCGGTCGAACGCAATGTCGCCCGAAGGTCCAGAGCACTCGGCGCATGGATCAGGCTTTGCCGTGGATCTTAGCCCACCACCAGCGCACGCCGACGAACAGGAACCGCCAGTCGTGGAAGAATTCAGGCGGCTTGCCCTCGAAAGCGTGGCCAATGAATTGGAAAGCCCATCCGATGAGGAACAGAGCCAGCGCGTACAACCACAGGCGGTGGAAGAAGATGCTGGCGATAAAAATCGGGCCCGAGAGAAGGATGGTCGGAATCCCCAGCGTGTGACAAACGCGGTTCACCGGATGCCGATGACTGGACCCGTATTGCGAGATCCACTGTTCGCTACTGCGTCCGCTCGGCACGCGGAGGATGATAGCACGAAAGAAAACGATCGGGTCATCGGGCGATCGGGCCATCGGGTCATCTAAAGTCAAGAGCTTTTGAACTTCGATGGCCCGATGACCCGATGGTTAGATCCACCCGATCAGCGTTAACGGCGGCCTCGGAAGCCTCCACGAGACCCTCCCCGGTTCCCTGCTGCCGGACCGCGTGCTGCGAAGCCGTGTCCGCCCACCGGACCACGTCCCGCATAGCCATGTCCGACATAGCCGCGTCCCTCAAATCCGCGAGCATAGCCGCGTCCGTATCCGCGTCCATAGTAGGGATGTCCCCAGCCGTGGTACCAGGGGCCTGCGCCGATGAAGACCCCGCCCGCGAACCAGTTCGGACCATAGTATCCATAGGGCGCGCAAGCATACGGATAATCCGGGTAATAGCCGTAAGCGCAGACTGGCGGGCCATCCACATAGCCGCCGACGCCGATCCCCACTCCAACCCTGACCTCAGCCTGCGAGTACGCAAGCGGCATGGCCAGTAAAGCAAGCAGTGCTACATATCTCAGGTATTTCATGGTGAACCTCCCTTTCGTCCCCTCAGCGATTCGCTGCTTTGATTCGCCGGAGCTTGAGGTCCTTCAGCTTTCTGTTTTCTCTGAAGCGCCTACTCACTTGAACTCGGATCGGGGAGAAAAGTTGCGGGGAGAGGAGTGGCTGATTTCAGCCATCCTGCGTGAAATCAACCACTTGGACGGGATCGGCGAAGCGGAACCTAGTGCAGTCTGTCATCTTGAGCGGAGCAGGGACGGCACGAAGTGCAGTCTCGGCGGAGCCGAAGGACCCCTGCATTCTCGGCCGCGAGGGACGCGGTCGGGGAACTAGTGGTCCGCAGTCTCGACCAACTCCGCGCCGATTTCTGGAGCTACTTCCGCCCGCGTTCGCAGGCGATACCAGACCACAATCGCAATCAGCGAAAACACGAAGATGATCGTCGAGATGGCGTTGATCTCTGGAGTAATGCCGCGCCGCAACCTTCCCCAGATTTCTAGCGGAAGCGTGTTGTCGCGGCCGATCAGGAAGAAGCTGACAGCGATTTCGTCCATGGAAAGGGTAAAGATCAAGAGCGCCGCTCCGATGATGGAGAGCTTAAGGTTGGGAACCGTGATGCGCCAGAACGTCTGCCAGTAAGTCGCGCCTAAGTCCAGCGAAGCTTCTTCCTGCGCGCGGTTTAGTTTCTGCAATCCGGCAAAGACTTCGGTGGTGGCGACGGAGATCAGCGCGGTGCCGTGTCCAAGCACAATGGTGAGCAGACTTAGTTTCACGTCGGCCACTCGGAAGAGCATCAGCAGCGAGAGGCCGGTGATAATGCCGGGCAGAATCAGCGGCAGCAGAACCAGACGGCGGAATAGAGCTTTGCCGGGGAATTGCGCGCGATCTAGCGCTAACGCGGCGGGGATTCCGAAGACTAGAGCGATCAGCATGGCCGCGAACGCCACCATCAGGCTGTTGAAGACCGAATCCCAGATGGGGCCGTCGTTGAATAGGATGCGATACCAGTTGAGGGTTAGATCGCGCGGCGGAAAGCCTCCTACGCCCTGTCCGTTGAAGGAATAGAGGATGAGGATGGCAATCGGCAGATAGAGAAAAGCGAAGACGGCTAAGGCGTGAGCGGTCAGCCAGCGTGAACCTTTGACTTCCGCGCTTTGGCCTGAAAAAGACGCGCTCATGAGAAGCTCCACTTCTTCTCCAGGCGCTCAGAAAAGAAGAGCAGGCCGATCACAATCGCTAACATGCAGAGCGAGATGGCGGCTCCTAGCGGCCAGTTATAGGCGGCTCCGAAGAGGCTTACTACTATGTTCGAGATCATGATGCCGCTGGGTCCGCCTAGTAAGAGCGGCGCCAGGAAGTCTCCCAGGCTTAGGACGAAGGCAAAGGTTGCCCCAGCTAGCACTCCGGGAATGGATAGCGGAAAAATCACGCGCCAGAAAGTTTGCTGGGGCGTGGCTCCCAGATCGTGCGAGGCTTCGACCAGGTTGCGGGGAATGTGTTCTAGCGACGCGTAAATCGGCAGGAAGGTGAACGGCGTATAGATGTGCGTCAATGTAAGCACGACCGCGAATGGGCTGTAGAGGAGGAAGTCTAGCGGATGACGGGTGAGGTGCACATATTGCAGCAGCGTGTTCAAGACGCCATCAGTGCCGAGAATCGTCTTCCAGGCATAGGCACGAACCAGATAACTCACCCACAGCGGGATGATCACTAACTGATAGTAGAGATCCTTTCTGCCTCCGGCGTGGAACGAAAGGAAGTAGGCAAGCGGATAACCGAGCAGCATGGAGAAGAACATGACGCGGGCGGCGATCCACATGGAGCGCAGCAGCGTCTGCCAGTAAACGGGCTTGGTCAGGAGTTCGTGATAGTTAGCGAGATTCCAGGAATGAACGATGGCGCCCGAATCAGAAACCGACCAGAAGCTGTAGCAAAACATCAGCAGGTAGGGCGCCAGCAGAAACACGGCGACCCACACCAGCGGCGGGACGGTAACGGCGGCGCGGTAGGCGCGGGAGAACATCAGTTCCGCTCCTCCGAATTGGATGCGAGGCTGGTGGCGCGAACTGGAATGGCGTCGGCGGCAGAGAATTCGAACTCCAGCAGGGCTTCGGAATTGGGCAGATCGCGGCTGGCGGTGCGGATGGTGAGGATCAGTCCGCCATCGGACTCGACGCGCAGAAGATCAGTGGCGCCGTGGAAAGCCTGGTCGCGAAGTTTGGCGGTGAAACGAACCGTCGCGTTACTTGAGGGAGGCGCGCTGCTTGCTGAAGATGAGGCGCGGGCCGGGCGAATGCACTCTGGACGCAGCGAGAACAGAGCCGCGCCATCGGGCATCGCGGTGGGCCACTTCAACGCGCTGCACGTTGCCGTGCCGTGGCGAATATCGGCGCGGAGCAAATTTGTGTGTCCGATGAATTGCGCGGTGTAGGACGTTGCGGGCCGGTTGTAGATTTCACGCGGGCTGGCAACCTGTTCGAGTTCTCCGGAGCGCAACAAGGCGATGCGATCGGACATCACCATCGCTTCTTCCTGGTCGTGGGTAACAAAAATAAAAGTGATGCCCACTTCGCGCTGCAGGGCTTTGAGTTCGACCTGCATCTGGCGGCGGAGGTTGGCGTCGAGCGCGGAGAGCGGCTCATCGAGCAGCAGCAAGCGTGGGCGATTCACCAGGGCGCGGGCAAGCGCGATGCGCTGCTGCTGTCCGCCGCTGATCTTCGAGGGCTTTGACTTGGCGTAGGCAGACATCTTGACCTTGGCCAGCGCTTCCGCCACGCGCGACTGAATTTCCGCGGCGGGACGTTTGGCGATTGCTAGTCCATAACCGACGTTTTGTTCGACGGTCATGTGCGGGAAGAGCGCGTAACTCTGGAAGACTGTATTCACGCGGCGGCGATAGGGAGGCTCAGTGTCAAGGCGCTCGCCTGACATCCAGACTTCTCCCGAGGTGGACTGCTCGAAGCCGGCGAGAATGCGCAGCAGCGTGGTTTTCCCCGAGCCGCTCTCGCCCAAGATGGTGAGGAATTCGCCTTCGGCGATTTCGAGGGAGATGTCGCGCAGCACGACGTTCTTGCCAAAGTGCTTGGCTACGGAGCGGATGGAGAGCAGCGAGGCGGAGCTTGGCTGGCTGCTGCTTGTGGCTGCGGGTTCTGACGTTGTTGCCATGGCGGTCTGTTTGGAAATGCATATGCACGGGCGAGGTCGCCCGCGACCACACTTGCCTTGCCACAACCACTACTGCGTGGCTTTTACTTCGTTCCAGATCTCGTTGTACTTGGCGCGGCGCGGAACATTCTGCCAGAAATAAAGGCGCTTCTGGTAATTGTCTACGTCGTCGAGGTGCAGGCCTTTTTGCTCTTCTGGCGTCATGTATTGTGCGGCCCGCGGATTCGCTGGCGTGTATCCGGTCACGTCGGTGACTTTTTTCTGCGTCTGCGCTTGGATCATGAACTCGAGAAACTTGTAGGCTAGATCCTTGTTTTCGCTGCCGGCGGTGATCATGAGGTGATCGATCCATCCGGTGGTGTTTTCCTTGGGGATGGTTTCGCCGACCGGGAAATTGCTCTTGCGCAACTGGTTGGTCATCAACGGCCAGCCCATGGCAATCACCACTTCGTGGTTCTGGAAAAGGTTGGTGAGTTCTCCGCCCGTCGACCACATCTTGCGAATGTTCGGCTTCAACTCCACTAACTTCTTCTTAACGGCGTCGAGTTCCTGGTCGCTCAGATTATATAGATGAGCAGGATCGGGCTTATCGTAGCCGAGTACCTGCGCCGCCAAGTAGACCGTGGAAAGATCGTCCCAGACGGAAACTTTTCCTTTCAGCTTCGGGTCCCACATGACGTTCCAGCTTTCGGGAGGCTGCGGGAATGCGGTCGTGTCGTAAATCATCGGATCTGGTCCCCACATGAAGGGCACGCCGTAGACGTCTCCCTTCACGCGGACCAGCGACAGCGCGGTGAGTTGCGGTGAAAGCTGGCTGTAGCTGGGCAGTTTGCCGAGATCGAGCGGCGCGGCAAGGCCGGAGGTCGCTATCATGGTCGCGACATCGCTTGACGGAGAAATCACGTCGTAGTTACCCGCGCTGCCACCGCGCAGCTTGGCGACGAGTTCGTCGCTCGATCCCATGTAGGAGGCCGATACCTTGCAGTGATTCTGCTCTTCGAAAGCCTTGACGTAGGAAGGATCAGCATAGCCTTCCCACACCAGCAGGTTTAGCGTGGGAGTCTTCCTGGCGCACGATCCGCAGAATACGACGAGCAACACGGCAAACAGCGCGAATATCGATTTGCGCGTCATTTATTTGTTCTCCTTCATTCCTTGTCAGCCGGGCTCTTATCGGTTGAGTCGTGATCCTTCCAATTCGGCGACTGGTAAACGACTTTGCCGCCGACCACGGTGATCAGGACTTCGGTCTTGCCGATTTCCGAGGGCTCGATCTGGAACAGGTCGCGATCGAGCAAGATGAAGTCGGCGAGCTTGCCCGGTTCGAGAGAGCCCTCGGTTTTTTCACGGCGTCCGGCGAAGGCCGCGCCCAGCGTGTAGCCGCGGATCGTGTCTTCGAGGCTCAAGCGCTGCTGCGGAATGAACCCGCCGGCTGGATTGCCTTCCGAAGTTTGACGGGTGAGTGCCGTCTGCACGCCCGGCCAGGGATTCAGCGTGACCACCGGCCAATCACTGCCAAAGGCGAGCGCTCCACCTTTCTGCTGAATGCTGCGCCAGACCCAGGCGCGCGAGGCACGGTCGGGACCAATGTTGCGCGCCCATATGTTGAGCGTGTCGTCGTCAGGATAGGAATGCAGCGGCTGCATGCTGGCAATGACGCCGAGTTTGCCGAAGCGATCGACGTCGGCGGCCGCGATGGTCTCGATGTGCTCGATGCGTGGGCGGGCATCCTTAGTGTGATTCACTTCGGCGGCGTTCTGGTAGGCATCGAGCGCGAGGCGCACTGCCTTGTCGCCGATGGCGTGCGTGAAAATCTGAAGGCCACGCGCGTCGAGATCGGCGATGGTGGCTTTGTATTTGTCCGGATCCCAGAAGAGTTTGCCGCTCTGCCCCGGATCGTCAGTGTAGGGCGCGAGCATGGCCGCAGTATGGGCCTCAACCACGCCGTCGAGCATGGTTTTCACGGCGCCGCCCGCAATCCAGTCGTCGTTAAATTGCCGCCGGGCGTTTTCGATGAGCGCTGTGGATTGCGGCGTCAGGCCGGGAGGGTCGAGAAAGTACGCGACGTAGAAGCGCAGCGTCAACTCGCCGCGGTTGCGCAATTCGTTGTAGAGATCGAGATATTCGAAGTCTTGGCCGGCACTGTGCACGCGCACCAGACCCACGCGGTTGGCTTCGTGTATGCCTTTGCGCAGCGCATCAAGGCGTTCGGTGCGCGTGGGCACCGGAGTTTTCGATCCGACTAAATCGCCCGCTGCTTCTTTCAACGCTCCCGTGGCATCGCCGTTTTCGTCGCGCACAATCTTTCCGTTGGGCGGGTCGGGCGTGTTGTGATCAATGCCCGCCAGGGCGAGCGCGTTGCTGTTGGCCCACGAACTGTGGCCGTCGAAGGCAACCAGATACACAGGACGATCGGGCTCTATATCGTCGAGTATCTTTTTGTCCGGAAGACCGGAGGGCGCGAACGTGGGATAGGTCCAGCCCATGCCTTGAATCCACGCGTCGCTAGGCCGGGCGGGATGGGCGTCGGCGTAAGCTTTCACGCGCTTCTGAATTTCAGCGACAGTGGTCGCGTCGTTCAGATCCACCCGGGTAAGGCCGAGGGAGCCCTCCATGAAATGAATGTGGCAATCGGTGAAACCCGGCAACAAGAGCCGCTGGCCGGCATCGATCACTTTTGTCTCCGGGCCGCGCAGCGCTTCGATCTGTTTGCGATCGCCGACCGCGATGATCTTGTCGCCTCGAATCGCGATCGCTTCGGCCCACTTTTGCTGGGGATTGACGGTGTAGATGCGGGCGTTGGTAACAATCAGGTCGGCGGGACGCGAAGGCGCATCCGACGCCATCACTGCCTTGATCGAACACAGCGATGCCAGCAGGAACGCGATGCTGAGACTTGGATGGGGAAGGCGCATAGTTACTATCTCTAAGTGGTACTCAGAATGTCGGCGGAGTGTTGACCCACAACAACCAAGCCTCGCTCCGTCCGGGATTTTTCCAGTGGTGCGGCGTAGCGCTTTCGAAATAAAAGCTGTCGCCGCGCCTCAGATGGTACTCCTCGCCGTCAAGAGCGATCTTCAGTTCTCCGCGCAGCACGAACAGGAACTCCTCGCCTTCATGAGCGTACGATTCGCCGCTGCCAGCTTTGGGTGCGATGCGGAACAGATGTGGCTCCATGACTTTGTCACCCCAGGCGAGCAACTCCATGCGCACGCCGGGACCGGCTTCGAGCACCTTGCGTTTGGGCGGGCGCACCAATCGGGTATTCAATTCCGTCGCATCGAAAAAATCAAGGATGTTGATGCGATAGTAGCGTGCTAGCCTGCGCAGTGTGCCGATGGAGGCGCTCATCTGCATGCGTTCGAGTGCGCTCAGGAAGCCCACTGAGATTCCCGCTGCGGAGGCGACTTCGGCCAAGCCGAGGCGGCGCTGGGTGCGCAAGCGGCGCAAGCGGGGGCCAATGGCCGCGGCGCCGTTGCCGGCCGCGGGTTTGATGGCGCCTTCGCGTTTCAGCATCTGCACGATGGCGGCCGCGTTCAGTCCGCGGACCTGGCGCAGGTAGCGCGCTCTTTTCAGGAGGCGCACGTCGCCGTTGTTGTAAAGACGATACCGGCTCTGGCTGCGGTGGGGGTGCGTAAGTCCCACGCTTTCCCATCCCCGGATCGCCGACGGAGAAATCCCTACGAGACGGGCCACGTCACCGATTTTGAGATAGGTTTTGCCGTCGCTCGACATAATTTCCGAATGTGCCTGCTGGCCGCGCCGTGGGGGTATGTTTTTTCCGCTTGACAGAGAGCTGCGAAATCTCTAACCTTACGCGATTATAGCAAGGTTTGAGTCGCAAGCAAGCCGAATCGGGTCTCATCAAATAATTGTCCCCAAAATCTGGAGGATCTGTTCCATGCGGTCGCTAAACCCGTCCCGGTTGTGTCGCCGGCTCATCTCCTTGAACCTGGTCCTGAGCTTTTGCCTGATCTGTTCCACTCTCTTGTCCGCCCAAAGCACGGGCGGGCGCATCCTCGGCCGCGTCGCCGATGCGAGCGGCGCCGTGCTGGCAGGAGTGAAAGTCACTGCCACCAACGAGGCGACCGGAGTCAGCCGCAGTGTCGTGACCAACGATAGCGGCGACTACGTTCTGGTCGAGGTTTCCCCCGGCACCTACACGGTTCAGTATGAATTGACGGGATTCAAGACCAACGTGCAAAAGGGAATCGTCGTCGATGTCAACCAGGTGGTGACCCTTAATTCCGCGCTCCAGATCGGCGGCTCTCAAGAAGTCGTCGAGGTGAGTTCCGAGATCCCACAGGTTGACACGACGAGTACGCAGCTCGGTGCGGTGATTAACGAACGCTCGGTCAATGAATTGCCGCTGAACACCCGCGATACCTACCAATTCCTGCAGCTGCAGCCGGGCGTGCAAGCGCAGTTGGGCAGCAGCGGGAGCCTGTTCTTTGGATCGGATGATGCCGGCTCGGTTTCGGTGAATGGCGGACGCACGCGCGCCAACAACTTCAGCGTCAATGGTGGCGACGCGAACGACATATTCGTGAACTTGCCGACGATTCAGCCGACTCCCGACAGTGTGGCCGAATTCCGCGTGATCACGAACACCTTCGATGCGGAGTATGGCCGGAACTCGGGCTCTATCGTTAACGTGATTACTAAGTCGGGCACGAATAGTCTTCACGGAAACATCTATGAGTACTTCCGCAACACTGACTTGAATGCTCAGGGGTTTCTTAATACAGTTCGTCCGCAACTCAATCAGAACCAGTTTGGGGGAACGCTGGGCGGCGCAATAATTAAAGATCGCACATTTTTCTTTGCGTCTTACGAAGGACGGCGCATACGGGAGGGGCAGCCCGGGGAACTTTTGAATGTTCCCACCACGTCGCAGCGCGGTGGCGACTTCTCGCAGATCTTCGATCCGACCAATTCCACAAACCAGTTCACCGGTGGTATTAGCGACCAGTTTGTCGCGGATGTTCTGAACGGCCGCCCCGGTTGCACAAGTGCGATCCAGGCGCCCAATATTGGTGGGCAAGTGCCTGCCGCTGGTCTATCCTGGAGTCAGGTTTTCCCTACTAGTGTTATTCCCGTGGCCTGTCAGGACCCGGTTGCAGTTAACTTGCAGCGGTTTATTCCCGGGGCCAATGAGGGGAATAGCCAAAACCAATCTGTTCCGGTTGGTACGGATAACGCGGACCAGTTCACGTTCCGCTTTGACCACAAAATCAATGATCGGCAGACCTTTTCCGCCTACTATTACTTCAATAACGGACAGAAGCTCACCCCTTACGACATGTTCGAGAACGCAGGTGCGACCGTTCCCGGTTTTGGTAACTACAACAACAGCCGCGATCAGCAATATAACTTGACGCACACCTGGACCATCAGTAATGCGCTGGTCAACGAAGGGCGCTTCGTATATATGCGTGAGGGGCAGCTTGGATTTCTGAAGAACGCCAGTACGGGAACCGTAACTTCGTCGTGTACGGGCGGGGCGGCTCCGTACTGCTTTACGGGAACATCCGATTCGGCAGCCATCGTTAATAGTTTCGGGACGAGCCCGAGTCTTGGAATTACGCCGGGGTTGCCAGCCGGTTTAACTGGAGTTCCTTATATATCCATCTCGGGCTTCGCGGCGTTCGGTAATAACTGGGAAGGCACGCTGCCGCAGGTCGGAAACAGCTTTCAGTGGAGCGATGGCCTGACTTGGGTCAAGGGCAATCACACCATGAAATTCGGCGTGGACGTTCGCCGGGCCCGCTTCGACCAATTTTACTACTACAACGTCAATGGGGAATATAACTTCTACGGAACCGGAAACGACGTAATTGGCGGCGCCGATTCCGATTACTACCCACAATACTTACTCGGACTTGCGGACAATTATTCCCAAGGGTCGGGCCAGAGCGAAGCAATACGGACCTTTTCCATCTACCCGTTTGCGCAGGACAGTTGGAAGATTCGTCCAAACGTCACTCTCAACTATGGCCTACGCTGGGAGTTCAATACACCTCCCACGGATGTCTCCAGGCACGTGGAAACATTCCGGCCGGGACAGAACTCGACGGTTTATCCTTGCCAGTTAAGCGCGGCCAGCATCACCTATTTCTCGGCTTACGTTGCGGATCCAACCTGCGATAACACGGGCACGACTCCCACCGGGTTGGTGGTTCCCGGCGACAAAGGCGTGCCGCCAGGCATGACATCGAGTTACTACAAGGCATTCGCTCCCCGTATCGGATTGTCCTATAGCCCGAACGCCAAGAGCGGGCTACTGGGAGCCCTGTTTGGCGACAACGGCAAGACCAGTATCCGCTCAGGTTGGGGAATGTTCTACAACCCCATCGAACAGTTGGTGCTGGCCCAGTTTGGCGCGGAGCCGCCGTTCGGTGGAAGTTCCTATCTCAACAATACTTTCTTGAATACTCCGTTCGTCTATCAGGATGGAAGCGGGGTGGCGCCTAACCCCTACAATGGGGTTCTTACTCCGAAGCCGGGGCAGGGAGTCGACCTGTCTATCTTTCGCCCGATGCTATTTTACGGCGAATTCCAGCCGCATCTCAAGGCGCAATACACGATTCAGTACAACTTCACCGTACAGCGGCAACTTGCCAACAGTCTCATGTTACAGGTTGGCTATGTAGGCTCCGAGGGGCATCACCTGCTGGTTGGGCGCGATATCAATCCCTCGAATCCGCAGACTTGCTTGGACATGTACAACATATCGCAGTATTACTCGCCGACCGGACCATCGCCCAATCCAGCACTTCAGGCGGCCTACGGGTGTGGTCCGACTGCGGAGGACAGCCAGTGGATTCTACCAGCGAATACGGTACCGGCCGGATACACCGTGCATTTACCGTATGGGCCGACCGCGCAGATTGGGGCAGGAAACCCGCAAGTGACTCTCGTAGGGCTCCGTCCCTATTCCTCTCCCAACTGCAATCCCATTACGGCTGCGGGTTGTCCCGTGGATGGCGTTCCAATATTCACCAGCATCTTTGCTGAAGACACAGTCGCGAATTCCGCCTACAATGCGCTCGAAGCCATGCTCGAAAAGCGATTTTCGCATGGCCTTCAGTTTCAGGCTTCGTACACGTGGAGCAAATCCCTGGACGAGGCCTCCACGTTTGAAGAAACCTTAAACCCCTTCAACCCCAAGGCCAGCCGCTCACTATCGCTGTTCAATTCGGCGCAGCGCTTCGTGATCAGCTACGACTGGGAATTGCCGATTGCCAAACGTGATGGTTTTGCGGGAGCGGTGTTGAACGACTGGGCGATTTCCGGAATCACATCGTTCCAGTCGGGTTTCCCGATTCGCCTGGACACCGAGGACGACAACGAACTGATCAACAGTCTGTTCTTCCTTGGAACCGAAGCGCCGAGCATGACCGGGAAACTGCAGAAGCTGAATCCGAAGCAGTGTCCAGACCAGTCGAATTGCCATCTCTACCTGAACTACGGGCAGTTTTCCGACCCGGTGCTGGGCAGTTTCAACAATGGCACACCGCGCAGCGTGTGTTGCGGCCCGGGGCTGGAAGACTGGGATTTCTCCGTGCATAAGAAAATCAACTTTTCGGATTCGAAGTACTTCCAATTCCGCGGCGAGATTTTCAACGTGTTCAATCACACGAATTTCTCCAATCCGGATGGCCACTACCAGGATGGCCAGGGACAATTTGGAAAAATCACCCAGGTCGGCGACCCGCGTCTTGTACAATTTGCATTGAAGTTTTTCTTCTAGCTCGATCCCCGGGAGGTTCACCCCGCCCGGGTCTAATCTAATGGCCGATCCGGCCTGAGTCTTATTGGAGAACACGATGTACCCCGCATTGCAAAAAGAGCTCGACACGTTCGAGCGCCGCACTCCGAAGTCCGCCGCAGCGCATAAGAAGAACTTGAAACGTCTGCCCTTGGGCGTGGCGAGTAACTACCGTGCTTATGATCCGTATCCGATTTTTGTTTCTGAGGCATCCGGCAGCAAGTTCCGCGACCTCGATGGCAACGAATATATCGACCACAATCTATGCTTTGGCACGCTCATGGCAGGGCATTCGCATCCGGCCGTGATCAAAGCCGTGGAGGGGCGACTACACAAGGGCACCGCTTATGGGATGCCGCACAACATGGAGTGGGAACTGGCGGAAGAAATCTGCACGCGTTTTCCTATCGAGATGTGCCGCTTCGGCAACAGCGGCACGGAAGCCACCATGCACACCATTCGTCTTGCCCGCGCCGCGACTGGACGCGATAAGATCATCAAGTTTGAAGGCGGCTACCACGGACTACACGATGCGGCACTGGTAAGCGTGAAACCTCATCCGCCGGCCGACGATTTCGGAGATATCAAGAATCCGAAACCTGTGTCGGGCGGGGCCGGTGTGCCGAAGGCGAGCATCGCAAATGTGCTGATTGCTACGTTCAATGATCTGGAAACGGTGGAACGCCGGTTCAAAGAGAATCCCAATGAAGTGGCGGCCATCATCCTGGAACCGATCATGATGAACGTCGGCCTCTGCATGCCGGAGAAAGGATTTCTGGAAGGGCTGCGGGCGCTCTGCGATAAGTACGGCGCGCTGCTGATCTTCGACGAAGTCAAGACGGGCGCAAAGCTCTGCTGGGGCGGCGCTTCGGAATACTTTGGCGTGGCGCCGGATATGATTTGCCTGGCGAAGTCGATTGGCGGCGGGTTCCCTCTGGCGGCGTTCGGCGCGCATAAGCGAGTCATGGGTTTGATCTCGGACCACAGAGTGTTCCACGGCGGCACTTATAACACGAACCCGATTTCGATGGCGGCGGGTATTGCGACTTTCCGCGAAGTCCTTACCCGGGATAACTACACGCTCATCGGGAGGCTTGGCAGCAAGCTCGTCGATGGATATAAGAAGACGATCGCGAAAGTCCGCCTGCAGGGTTACATTGCGAGCGCAGGAGCGAACGGCGCGCTGATGTTGTATCCGAAGGAGATTCGCAACTACCGCGACTGGCTACCGATCGATGTGGACCTGTGGCGGCATTACTGGTTTGGAATGGTGAATCGCGGCGTCATGGCGCAGCCGTATTGGTGGGACGAGCAGTGGACGATCTCGGTGCAGCACACCGACGCCGACATCGACCAGCACCTGGCGGCATTTGCCGATGTCGCCGAATCGTTGGCAACGGCGCAACATGAGCGCTTGGGAGTGGTGGCAACGCACTAATGGGATCGGGTCATCTCACCATCGGTCATCGGGTGATTGAAAACCCGAGATCCGGGCGGGGCAGATGGCCCGATCACCCGATGACCCGATCATCCGATGACTTCTGATCCTAACCAGCCGCACCTGAAGCGCGTCCTCGGACGCTTTGACTTAGTGTTGCTGTTTGTCGTTGCGGTTTTCAATCTCAACGTTGTTCCAAGCATCGCTGCCAACGGCGGCGTTACCGTTTGGCTTTGGATCATCTCCCTGCTCCTGTTCTTCTGGCCGCAGGGGATCGCGGTGATCGAACTCGCGCACCGCTACCCGGGCGAGGGCGGCGTGTATTTGTGGGCAAAAGAAGTCTTTGGCGACTTTCACGGCTTTCTATCGGGCTGGTGTTACTGGACGAATAACATGCTGTATGTGCCGACGGTGATGTTGTATTTCGTCGGAGTAACTGTGTTTGCGATGGGCGCGGGGCACGCGGCGCTCGCAGACAATAAGACCTTCGCAATGGCCGCTTCCGTGTCGCTGCTGGTGCTGTTGACGCTCGTGAACATCGTCGGACTGGGAGTGGGAAAGTGGCTCAACAACCTGGGAGCCATTGGAACGTTCATCGCGGCGGCGGTTCTGATCGGTTTGGGCTTTACGGTCTGGTCGCGTTTTGGCACGACCGTAACATCCGCTGATTTTCGGATTCCGCCGGATCCGCGGTTCGTTCTGAATTCGTTCGGCGTGATTTGCTTCGGCCTGGTGGGCCTTGAACTGGCTTCGGTGATGGGCGATGAAATCAAGGATCCGCAGAAAACATTGCCGGGCGCGGTGGCATGGGGCGGCGTGATTTCCGGGTTGCTTTATATCGGAGCGACGCTGACTCTGCTGGTTGCGGTCGGCAAGAATGACATTAGCGTGTTGCAGGGCATTGTTCAGGCCGTGAGCCATATGGCCGGCAAAGTCGGCGTGGCGTGGATCGTTACTCCGTTTGCGTTGCTGCTAAGCCTGTCGATCGCGGGCATTGGTTCGGCCTGGATGGGCGGATCGGCGCGAATCCCCTTTGTTGCCGGGCTTGATTCGTACATGCCCTCGTGGCTCGGCAGAGTTCATCCTAAGTATAGAACGCCCTACGCAGCGCTGATCGTGCAGGCGATCGTATCGCTTATCTTGATTGTCATCAATTTCTACGCCTCGGGCGGGGTGCAGGAAGCCTTTCAGACCATGCTTTCCCTGGCGGTCGTTCTGCAACTGGTGCCGTTCCTGTATGTATTTGCGGCGCTGCTGAAATTCGGCGTCAAGGGCGAGTTGTCCGGTGGGCGCTATGGCCGCGGCAAGTTGATTGTTTCCGGATTCTGCGGTTTCGTGACCACGGCGCTGGGAATCGTACTGGCGTTTTTTCCGGCCAAGCAGATTACTTCGGTCTGGAGGTATGAGGCGAAGATGTCCGGCTTTACGCTGTTTTTTCTGGTGCTGGCCGCGTTCTTCTTTTTTGTATACGGGCGGCTGAAACCACCGCAGGCGGCGGTGGTCAAATAGAAGTGACTTCCGGAGGACTTATGCCTGGTGGAGTTACCACTGATGTCAAGACTTATTCGATGCTGATTAATGGTGAGTGGGTTGGAAGTAAGACGAACAAGACGTTTCCCGTCTATGATCCGTCGACTGAAGAGGTGATCGCCCAGGTTCCAGACGCGAACGCCGACGACGTTAACCGCGCGGTCGCGGCTGCCAAGGCCGCGTTTGAGGAAGGGCCGTGGGCGACCAGCACGGCGCAGGAACGTGGGCGCGTTCTTTTTCGCCTAGCCGAGAAGGTGCGCCAGAACCTTCCCATGCTTGCCGAACTCGAATGCCGCAACTCGGGCAAGCCCATTGTTGAGGCCGAGTTCGACATCACCGACGTGGCTACCTGCTTCGAATACTATGGCGGGCTGGCGACGAAGGTCGTCGGCTATGTGAATCCCGTTCCGGACAACGCGATGAGCCTCTCGCTGAAAGAGCCGATGGGCGTCGCCGGGCAGATTATTCCCTGGAATTATCCATTGATGATGGCGGCGTGGAAACTGGCTCCAGCACTGGCTGCAGGATGCACTTGTGTGCTTAAGCCGGCGGAGCAGACGCCGCTCACAGCGCTTGAACTCGCGAAGTGGTTCGACGAAGTTGGTCTGCCGAAGGGCGTGGTCAACGTCATCACTGGTTTTGGCGAAACGTGCGGCTCGCCGCTGGTTAAGCATCCGGACGTGAACAAGATTGCGTTTACCGGATCGGCCGCGGTGGGCAAGATCATTGTGAAAGAGGCCGCCGATACCGTGAAGCGCGTGACGCTTGAACTTGGCGGAAAGTCGCCCAACATCTTTTTTGCCGATGCCGACTTCGAATCTGCTATCGATGGAGCGCTGTTTGGCGTCTTCATCAATCAGGGGGAGGTCTGTTCAGCCGGCAGCCGCATCCTGGTGCAGCAATCGATTTACAACAAGTTTGTGGAAGCGATGGCCGAGAAAGCGAAGAAGATCAAGATCGGTCCGCCACTGGAACGCGATACTAAGATGGGGGCACTGGTCTCGAAAGAGCAATACGACCGCGTTTGTTCGTATCTCGAGATTGGCAAGAAAGAAGCGAAAGTAGCTGCGGGCGGCGGCCGCGCCGAGAATTTCGCTAAGGGTTACTATGTGCAGCCGACTATTTTCTATAACGTCGATAACAACGCTCGCATCGCGCGAGAGGAGATCTTTGGACCAGTCGCTACCGTGATTCCGTTTGATGACGAAAAAGACGCGCTGAAGATCGCGAACGACACGCCCTACGGGCTGGCCGCCGCCGTTTGGACGCGCGACATTTTCAAGGCCATGCGCGCGGTGAAGGCGTTGCGTGCGGGCATCGTGTGGGTGAACCACATGCAGCCTACTTATGTCGAAGCGCCGTGGGGAGGCTATAAGCAGTCGGGCTTTGGCCGCGAACTTGGGCCGTGGGGCATCGAAGAATATCTCGAAACCAAGCAGGTGTACATCAATTTGAACGAAAGTCCGATCGGCTGGTACTGAGATGCAGTTGCCAGTTGCCAGTTGCCAGTGGTCAGTTGCCAGTTAGGATCGACCTTGGCGCGTCGGCAGGCACTAACTGAGAACTGATACAGAGAACTTAACGATGTCCACCATTCAACTGCGCACACCTATTCCCGGACCTCTCTCGCAGGCACTGATGAAGCGGCGGAATGCTGCTGTTGTGCAAGCGGTCTATCACGCCACGCCGATCTTCGTTGCCAATGCGGAAGGCGCGGTGGTCGAAGACGTTGACGGCAACCGCCTGATTGATTTTGCGGGCGGCATCGGCTGCCTCAACACAGGACATCGCGCTCCGGCCGTGGTTGAAGCGGTGCGCCGCCAACTCGATCGCTTCCTGCACACCAGCTTCAACGTTTTGCCCTACGAAAGCTACATCGCCGTCTGCGAGAAGTTGAACGCGCTGGCGCCGGGCAAGGGCCCGAAGAAGACCATACTCGTCAACACGGGAGCGGAAGCCGTCGAGAATGCGATCAAGATCGCGCGCTGTTACACGAAGAGGCCCGCGATCATCTGCTTTGAAGACGCATTCCACGGCCGCACTTATATGGCGATGGCCGCGACCAGTAAGACGCATCCTTACAAAGCGGGATTCGAGCCGTTTCCGAGTGAGGTATATCGTATTCCGTACGCGTATTGCTTTCGCTGCTCGTATTCGATGAAGTATCCGTCCTGCGACGTGCACTGCGCGCGACATATTGAAGACACGTTCAAACGGGTAGTGGCGGCGGAATCCGTGGCGGCGGTGATCGTCGAGCCGATTCTGGGCGAAGGCGGATTCGTTACTCCTCCGGCGGAGTTTTATCCAACTCTCGGCGCGATCTGTCGCAAACGCGGCATTCTGCTGATCGCCGACGAAGTGCAGACTGGATTCGCGCGTGCCGGCGCGATGTTCGCCTGCGAGCGACTGGGGCTCGAACCCGACCTGGTCACGATGGCGAAGTCACTGACTGGCGGCTTGCCCATGGCAGCGGTTACGGGACGCGCCGAGGTCATGGACGCGCCCGGCGCCGGCCAACTCGGCGGTACGTTCGCGGGCAACCCCGCGGCTTGCGAAGCGGCGCTGGCCGTGCTCAACATCATCGAAAAGGAAAACCTCTGCGCGCGCGCCAACGATCTTGGCGAACGTTTCCGCAAGCGCGCGGCGAAGTGGCAGGCGCAGTGGGAACTGGTCGGCGATGTGCGGGGACTGGGCGCCATGCAAGCGCTGGAGCTCGTACGCTCAAAGGCGACGCGCGAGCCGGCTGACGAAGAGGCCCAACAAGTGTCACAATATTGTTACGAGCACGGTTTGGTGACGATCACCGCCGGATCGTACAGCAACGTGATTCGCCTGCTGATGCCACTGGTCATCACCGACGCGCAGATGGACGAAGCGTTGGACGTGCTCGAAGCCGCGCTGGCGCACGCTGCCGAAAAGAGGGGCGCGTTGACGGCTCAACTCATTTAGGGACGGCGCTGTCCCTCGTAATTTCTTAAGTCGTCGAGTCCGGAAAACCTTATGACTACAATGGTTCCCCCCCTGACCGGCCAAGAAATGGTCGATCTTACCAAGAAACACACACTGTTTGAGTGGTCGGCACAATCCAAGGTCGATCCCATTCCGGTGGCGCGGGCGAAGGGTATTTATTTTTGGACCCCTGAGGGAAAGCGCTTCATCGACTTCAACAGCCAGTTGATGTCGGTGAACATTGGACACGGCGATGAACGTGTCATCCGGGCCATTACCGAGCAGGCATCGGTGCTGGCCTATGCCAATCCGTTCATGGCTACCGAGCCGCGGGCGCGGCTGGGGGCGAAGCTGGCGGAGATCGCACCGGGCGATATTGACACGTTCTTCTTTACCAATGGCGGCGCTGAAGCCAACGAGAACGCCATCAAGATCGCCCGCTTCTTCACCGGACGCCAGAAGATCATGGCTCGTTATCGCTCATATCACGGCGCTACGGCCGGCGCGATCAGCGTTACGGGCGATCCTCGGCGATGGGCGGCTGAGCCTGGGATTCCGGGCGTGGTGCGCGTGCTTGATCCTTATCACGGCATCGAACGCGGATGGGAATCAGCCGAAACTTCGCTGACCATGATCGAGGAGATCATCCAACTGGAAGGGCCGCACACGATTGCCGCGTTCATTCTGGAGACGGTGGTTGGGACGAACGGCATTCTTATTCCGCCGGATGGATATCTGGAAGGGGTGCGGAAACTGTGCGACAAGTACGGGATTCTGATGATCGCCGACGAAGTGATGTCCGGTTTTGGCCGCACCGGCGCGTGGTTTGCGGTGGATCACTGGAAAGTCGTTCCCGATCTGCTGTGCATGGCGAAGGGACTTACGTCGAGTTACATTCCTCTGGGCGCCGTCGGCATGAGGCGACATATTGCAAAGTACTTCGACGACAATGTGTTCTATGGAGGACTTACTTACAACAGTCATCCTATGGGCTGCGCTACGGCGCTGGCGACTATTCGCGTTTACGAGGAAGATAATTTGATCGAGAATGCTCGTAAGATGGGCGCGATCATGAAGGCGCTGGGCACGGAGTTACAGGCGAAACACCGGTCGGTGGGCGCAGTGCGTTCGATTGGACTGTTCGGCATCGTCGAGCTGATCCGGGACCGCAAAACACGGCAGCCTATGGCTCCGTTCAACGGCAGTGCGCAGGAAATGGTTGCGCTGGGGAAATTCTTCCGGGAGAACGGGCTTTATACTTTGGTTCGCTGGAATACCTTCTACACGAATCCTCCGCTGTGCATCAACGAGCAGCAGATGCGGGAGGCGTTTGCGATCATCGATAAGGGGCTGGAGATTACGGACAGGGCGGTTAGGGAGTAGTTCTCAGCTCCCAGTTGAGGTCTTTTATATAGGTCTTTCGCTGCGCTCAGGATTACAGTGTGGATTTACGCCGTGAACTTGCGGGACACGGGCGCTAGCGCCAGCTACGCTGCTGACTGTCGGAGGGGGAAACTACCATGGGGACGTGGTGGGCCTTGGTGGCGTGATCGTTGATCACGGTTGCGGCCTGAGTGCGGAGGTTGCCGGCCTTGGCGTCGAAGTCCAGCGTGCTGACGCTGTGTTCGCACTGCGTGCAGGTAAACTTCATGCCGCCCTTGATGCGCTGGATTCTGTAAGCTTTCACTGCATTGATTGTAGTCCCTTTGCAAGCGGGGGTGGGCACGCGTTGGTTGGGCAGCGAAAGTAACACGATCGTTAGCCTGGATTTGCCGAGAGTATGACAGCTGCCAAGCTGTGTTGGGTTTGGACGGGCGAGGACGCCCGTCGCTCCACTTGCCTTATTTTGCCAGGCGGTTGTATTTCTTCAGGACTTCGCGTAGACGGTCGTGCGGAAGGGCTATGGCGGTGTGGCCGTCGATGCCGGTCATGGTTTCGGCGGCTACCATGGCGTTGATCACGGCTTCCTCAGTGGCCTGGACGGTGGCCAGGAACAGGGGGTCGAGGCTGTCGTTGGGCAACATTTTCAGGTCGTGGACTCCCTTGGGAGACGCCGCTCCCGGATTCGCCGTGGAGAAGGCTACGAAGATGTCGCCAGAACCGTCGCCGGAGTAACTGCCGTCCCGGCCCAGGCCGAGAGACGCTTTGCGGGCGAGGCGCCGCAGTTGCGTGGGGATGAGCGGCGCGTCGGTGGCGACGACGATGATGATTGAGCCGACGTCATCTTTCCAAACCGTGTGTTCGGGAATTTCCTTGCCCACGGGGACGCCGGCGATGCGCAGTTGATCGCGTTGCCCGTAGTTACACTGCACTAACACGCCGATCGTATATCCTCCTGCTTTTGGGTCGAGCACACGCGAAGACGTTCCGATCCCTCCTTTGAATTCGTTGCAAATCATGCCGGTTCCGCCGCCTACGTTGCCCTCTTCCACCGGGCCGCCGTGCGCGGACTCCAGCGCCTGGAAGACGTGCTCGGGCTTCACGTGGAATCCGTTGATGTCGTTGAGATAGCCGTCCCAGGTTTCGGCAACCACGGGCAAGGACCACCAGTAGTCTTCCATGTCGGGCTCGCCGCGCTTCACCTTCCAGGCGATGACGGCGTCGCGCACCACGCCTACGCTGTGGGTGTTGGTGATCATGATGGGGCCGTCGAGGAAGCCGGAGTCTTCGAGCCAGGTGGTTCCGGTCATCTCGCCGTTGCCGTTGAGCGTGAACCATGCACCGAAGACGGAGTCGTTCGCGTCCTTTCCACGCGGATGGATGGCGGTGACTCCGGTGCGGACGGGTCCTTCTCCCACTTTGAGCTTGCCGCTGCCGGTGATTAGAGTGGTGTGCCCCACCTCTACACCTTTGACGTCGGTGATGGCATTGTTGGCGCCAGGAGTGCCGTCGAACGGGACGCCCAGGTCGCGGGCTCGGGGCTTGGTTTGGGCGAAGACGAGAGTGACGGCACAAAGAAGTGCGGCCAAAAACGGGAGTACGCGAGATCGGATCATAAGTGTTCTTCGATTCGCTGTTCGCGATTCACTTTTCGCCGTTCGCAGCGGCAGGTATAGCGAACGACGAACAGCGAATAGCGAATCGTTCGATCGAATGGAGTATCGGCGGAAGTATAAAGCATGGAGGTGTGGTTTAGAATCCTGCTATCAAAGGCTTTCTGGTCAGGAGATGAAATGGAGAACTGGAAGCGGGCGGTGATTGCGGGATCGGTGGGAGCGGCGGCCATGCTGCTGATGAAGGGGAAACGTCCGGCGGCGGTGCTGGTAGGAGGGGTGGGATTGGCGGTGCTGGCGTCGGAGTATCCGAATCAGTTTGGACGGATTCGCGAAGAGTTGCCTTCGTATGTGCGGCAGGGAACGCGGTTTCTGGAGCTGGCGATGAGAATCGGCGGCAAGATCGAGGAGTTGGCGGAAAAACGCGCGGCGCGGGCGTTTGAGGAGTTGGGGGAATACTAATCTCGCCGATCGCTATTCGTCGCTCGCTGTTCGCAGTGCCGGGTACAGCGATGGGCGAGCAGCGAATAGCGAACGACGAACAGCGTCACTCGATTCCCAGTTGTTTGCGGGCTTCGGGGGTTAGGCGTTCGGGAGTCCAGGGCGGTTCCCAGACGACATTGACGTTGGCACTGCGGACGCCGGGAAGTTGCTCGACTCGGGACTTAACTTGCGCGCTGATGTTGACGTGCTCGGGGCAACCTTGGGCGGTGAGGGTCATATCGACGGTGACATCCTGCTGACCTTCGGGTGCTTCGTCGAAGCGGATGTTATAGATCAGGCCGAGATCGACGATGTTGACCGGGATTTCGGGATCGTAGCACTGCCGGAGTGCGTTCAGAACGTCATCTTGGACGATGGGCATGAGTTTCCTTTGGGGCTCACTGAATATTTTAACCGATTACTGGGGAGGCGACGGAATAGGTTCTTAGATCATGGCCATCGATCCGGAGTTTCGGAAAAAACTGCAGATCTTTCTAGCAGCCGCCATCGTGCTTGCGGGCGGGCGCGCGGCGTACATCGTGTACGAGCGGCGCGCAGCGATGAAGGAAGACGCCAAGCCCACGCATGAAACTCCGCTGAACGCAGACTACTATGTCACGCCGAAGAAGTTGCATCCTTACGATCTGAAGTCGGCGCGCCAATTGACCGAGCAGCCGGTATGGGTAAAGGTCGGTTATCAACTCACTTACTATCCCTACGATGTTGCGCGGCACAAGACCGAGTTTGCGCATGCGGCGGGAACGCTGCTGCCTTTGCAGAAGCTCGCGATTCAGGACGTGGTGACCGATGTTTCTCAGGAGGCTCCCGGGATCAAGCAGGTGCTGGCGCGCTTTGCGCTGGAGGGCAGGAACTACGCGGCTCCGATTGGAGCGGAGAAGGGTGGCGACTTCAAGATTTACTCCGACGACGTTTTCTTCATCGAGGATCCACACGGGCTTTATAAGCATTGGAGTGCCGATGTCTGGGAGAAGATTGACGCTCATGAAGTGCAAGCGGGGATGAGCGAACTACAGGCCAGCTTCGCGATTGGGATGGGCGTGCCGTCGGGTTCGGGTGATTATGGATCGCGCACTCTGCGCTACCCGAATGGCGGAAAGCCGCTGGCGATCACGTTTCGGAGTGACAAGGCGGTTGAGATCAAGCCGGGGGCGTAGGCGTACAATTCCGTGCATGAAACGAGCGCCCAGCGTTGTTCTTGCCTCTCTTCTATTGTGTCTTTTCAGTTCTTTTGCAAGTCCTGCCGCGAGTTCTGCCGTGCCTCGCACCTTGCGCGTCGATTATTACCACACCGGAAACTCGCGCGAGGAGTGGTTCAGCCTGGATCGGGTGGTGATGGAACCGCTGGAGTGGCCGGGGAATCTGAGCAAGGCCATCGATGAAAGTCAGTTGGGAAATTACCTGTTTGAAGTGCGCGAGCGCGGCAGCGGAAAGCTCTTGTACTCGCGCGGATTCAATTCCGTGTTTGGAGAATGGAAGACGACAGAGGAAGCGCTGCACGCGAACCGGACTTTTTCGGAGTCATTGCGCTTTCCCACTCCCGAGGCGCCGGTGGAAGTATCGCTGAAAGAGCGCGCTGGGAGCAGCGTCAGCGAAGTTTGGAAGGAAGTATGGAAGACGGTAGTCGATCCTAAGGACAAGTTCGTGGACCGGTCGCGTCCGCCGTCGCCGGGGGCGTTGCTGGAATTGCAGAAGATGGGCGATCCTGCGACGAAAGTCGACTTGCTGGTGCTGGGCGACGGTTACACGGCAGCGGAACGCGGCAAGTTCGAGAGAGACGCGCGGCGATTCATGGACGCGCTGTTTTCGACACCGCCGTTTCGCGAGCACCGGAAAGACTTCAACGTGTGGGGGCTGTGTCCGGCGGCGGAGGAGTCGGGCGTGTCGCGGCCTTCGAGCGGAATCTACCGGCGGTCGCCGGTGGGCTCGTCTTACGACACGTTCGGCACCGAGCGCTATGTGCTGACCACGGAGAACCGCGCATTGCGGGATGTGGCGTCGTTCGCGCCGTATGAGTTCATCGAAATTCTGGTAAATGGGCAGACCTATGGCGGCGGCGGAATTTTCAATCAGTACGCGACCGTGGCCATCGACAATCTGTGGGCGGGATACGTGGGTGTGCATGAGTTTGGACACCAGTTCGCCGGGCTGGCGGATGAATATTACACGTCGGATGTCGCGTATCTGCCGCCGGAGAAGAAGACAGAGCCGTGGGAGCCGAATGTGACCGCGTTGCTCGATTCGGCAAATTTGAAGTGGAAGGATCTGGTCGAGGCGGGGACACCGGTGCCGACGCCGTGGGATAAAGAAGAGTTCGATCGCTTTGAGCGGGACATACAGCGGCAACGGAAAGAGCTGCGCGCGGCAGGGAAGCCTGAGGCGGAGATCGATGAACTTTTCCGCACAGAGCGCGCGAAGGAAGATGCGATGCTCGGTTCCGAGAAGTACACCGGGAAAGTTGGAGCGTTCGAGGGCGCGAACTACGAGGCTAAGGGGTACTACCGTTCTGAAGTGGACTGCATCATGTTCACGCGGCATAAGACGTTTTGCGCGGTGTGCAGGAGGGCGATTGAGCGGGTGATTGGGATGTATACGGGGTGGGGCGGTTTCACCGCCGAGACGCAGAGGGCGCGGAGAACATTCATAACTATTCCTCCGTTGTCATCGTGAGCGAAGCGAAGGATCTGCATTTTTGTTTAGCACAGGAGACAACAGGTCCTTCGCTTCGCTCAGGATGACAAAATCTGACGAATTAAGAGTTGAATGGCGACGTCCTATTCTCGCTGCAGGCTGCCAAGCGAGCGCGAACGAACTCTACGACTTCGGGCGTGACGTAGTTTGGCGGATGGATCGCGAACGTGGGGCGGTCGATGACGCGCTTCAGCGAGACGCTTCCCCAGGCTGGGTTCTTTGAGTTTTCGACGGAGTGCAGCAGGATGGCGTCCGCTCGGTCGAGAAAAGTTAGCGCGGAGGATTTGAAATCGGCGGTCTGTGGATCCAGCACGGTTAGATAGAGATCCGGTTTCAGGTAGCGCAGGATGCTGTTCGATTCGATGATGGCGTTTTGCGTCGCGGCGAGAATCTTGCGGATGCGCGGCATGGCGTCCGCCAGGCGGCCTGGTTGAGTGCGGACCCACCAGGAGTGATCGGCTCCGGCGGCGAGGAAGCGCGATGTGTCGGATTCGCCGGTGCGATCTTTTTCTTCCGACACAGCCCAGGCATGATCGTCCGAAGAAGGATCGTCCCAAGAACGATCGGCGGTGGCCCAGCCGCAGTCTCCGCCATTCGCGGGACGGACTCCGTGCCGGTGCTGAGTAATTTTCAGGGCGGTCCAGCGGAAGCCGGGCAGGGCAGCGATGAGACCGGCAACGACGCTGGTTTTGCCGACGTTGCGCGCGTGTCCGCCGATGACGACGATGGGCATGGGTGCGGCTTTTGGCTTTTAGCTCTTGATTCAGCTTTGGCTTAGACGCGGCGAGCCGCGCCTCTACACTGGCAATCCGTCTAAGCTAAAGGCCAAAAGCTAACAGCCAAGAGCCTTCTAAACTCAGCGGGCTTTCTTCGCCGATCGCGACACAAATGCCAGTTCCTTAAGATACTCTTTGACCGGGCGCGCCGGCGTTCCCCAGAAGACGATTCCCTTCCCGCGCAAAATCTTCTTGGGCAGGATGCCGCATTGACCTCCTAGCATGGCTCCTGCTTCTACGTGGGCGTGATCGCCGATGCCTACTTGTCCGCCCATGATGACGTTGTCCTCGATGGTGACGCTACCGGAGAGGCCGGTTTGAGCGGCGATGACCACGTTCTCTCCGATCTGAACGTTGTGGCCGATGTGCACCAGATTGTCGATCTTCGAGCCGCGGCGGATGCGCGTTTCATCGAGAGCGCCGCGGTCGATGGTAGAGTTGGCGCCGATTTCTACATCGTCTTCGATTACCAGGCGGCCGAGTTGGGGGGATTGTTCGTAGCGTCCGGTTTCGGAATCGCGGACGTAGCCGAAGCCTGCGCTGCCGAGAACTGCGCCAGCCTGCACGACGACGCGATCGCCGAGAGTTGTGCCTGGGTAGATAGTGACATTGGCATCGAGGTGGCAATGGATTCCGATGACAACGTTGTCGCCGATTACTGAACCAGAGCTGATCGCGGTTTCATCGCCCACCCTGACGTGTTCTCCCAGAATCGCGCGCGGGCCGATGGCTACGTTGTTGCCGATCGCGGCGGAAGCGGGAACGATGGCGGAGGGATGAATGACCGGGTTGCGGCCGGGGTCGCGGAGCAGCTTTGCAGCTCGCGCGAAGGTAAGCCGCGGCTGGGCGGAAATCAGAATGGGCTTGGAGGCGGAACTCGCGGCAGCTGCGAATTCTCCGGCGATGAGGGCGGCGGCGGATGAGCGGAGCGCACCGTCTAGATACTGGGCGTCGTCCACGAAGACGAGGCTCTGGCTGGTGGCAGATCGCAGGCTGGAGACGCTGGTTACGGTGATGGAGCTGTCTCCGAGGAGACGGCAGCCGAGTTTTTCGGCTAGATAGCGCAGGGTTTGCTTCATGGTTCTCTATTGTCGCGTACTCAGTACCCAGTCGCCAGTACCCAGTACCCAGAGACTTAGGTCCGAATGCAGATCAAAGCCTAAAGGCCTATGCCTAATACAACGGCGGCTGGCCGGGCGGGCGCGTCTTCCAGCGGCGGTGCACCCACAGCCACTGGTCGGGATAGCGGCGAATTACGCCTTCGATGACTTTGGTGAATTTTGCGGTGTTGGCGACCGTGTCGGCCTCGTTGTCGCCGGTGCGAATTAACTCTACGGCGGCATCGAAGCGCAGGATGTATTTGCGCAGGGTCGAATCCCATACCGTAAAGCCGGGGACCACGGCGGCGTCGGTGCGCAGGGCTATGCGGGCCAGGCCGCTGGCGGTACAGGCGGGAATGCCGAAGAAATCTACAAACACTCCTTGCGGCGGAGTCATGTTGGTATCCATGAGGATGCCGACGGTTTCGCCGGCGCGCATGGCCGAGAGCAGGCCGCGAACGAAATCGTCTTTGTCGACGGTGCGGTTGCCGTGCATGGTCCGGTAGCGCTGGAGGAGCGCATCGATATAGGGATTGTCGAGCGAGCGCATGACGATCGACAGCGGATGCCCCTGCAGCGAGTGCGCGAACGCGGAGAGCTCCCAGGCCCCGAGGTGTCCTGTGAGAAACAGAACGCCTTTGCCGCGAGCATAGGCGCGCTCGAAGTTTTCGAAGCCGTCATAGACGACGACGCGAGAAACATTTTCGCGGGTGTAGCGGGGAAAAAGGCAGACCTCGGCGAGTTGGCGTCCCAGGGAAATGAACTCGCCGCGAACCAGGCGGCGGCGCTCGTGCGGCGACATTTCAGGGAAAGCGAGAGTCAGGTTGCGCATGCCGACGCGACGCAGGCGCCGGTGAACCGCGTAGACCGTGAGCCCGAGCGTGATCCCGAGGGCGCGCGCCACCGAACGGGGGAGCATTCCCAGGATCTTGATCCAAGGCCAGACTAGAGCGTATTCAAGGCGTTCTCGCACGGTGAATCAGCACCCAGCGCCCAGTTCCCAGTAACCAGTTCTAGGCCCTGAATTGCAGAAAAGGAAAAGGGCTGGGTACTGGGTACTGAGAACTCGGTACTTCACTTTGCTGCCTGCTGGGCCCACTTGGCTAGCGTGCTCAAGAAGGGATACGCGGATTTGGGGGCTTCGATTTCTCCCTTGAGCGACGTTTTGAACGGGACCATGTGGCCGTAGAATTCGCGGGTGCTGCCTCTATCCTGCTTGATGACGGCGCCGGAGAGTTCGAGTCCGGCGAAGAGGCCGCGGGAGCGCGAGTAGGTTAGGACTTCCGCCCGCATCTTCCAATCGGTATCGGCGGCGGCGTGGCGACCGACGGGACCAGCGGCGGCGCTGGCATCGGCGCCGAGCTTGAACTGGCTGGAAAGCAGGTTATTCATGCCGTTCTTATTCATGATCAGCATGACGACATCGGTTGCCTGGCCGCCGATCTGCAAGCCGAAACTGCCACCGCCGATGGTGAAGAAAGCGGGCGCGCTCCAGCCTTTTTCCGTGCGGCAACTGGCCACGCCTTTGCCATAACGGCCGCCGAAGACAAAACCTCCATTGAGCAGGGACGGAACCACGGCCACACATTCGGCCGAGGCGAGCACTTCTTCGGGAATACGCTGGTCTGGCGCGGCCTGGATTTCATCGAGCACCGTGCCAGCGGCCTCGATCCGTCCGGACGCCTTGGTGTTGGCCTCCGCGGACTTGCTGTCTTCATCGGCGGAAAGAATCGTTGTTTGGAAACATGTCAGGAAACAAACGAGCAGCAGAACGAGGAGATTTCGCATCATGCCTCACTTGGGAGATGGAATGTAGACTCTGTTGTCCCTAATTCTATTCGATGCGGGGCGCGAAGCGGGGAAAACTGGGGGAGTGATCAGGGTGAGTCAGGGGGCAAGGCCAGGTTTCAAGGTTTCAGAGTTTCAGAGCTTCAGAGCTTCAAGGAATTCCGCAGCGAGGCTCGATGTCTTTCAAGTTCGAGTGAAGGCAAAAAAATGCGGGGCTGAAATCGGCGACCCTAATCTCCGTTTCCAGCCCCGTCTCCCAGGTTCTGTGGTAGGTGAGGCGAGTATGCGGCAGGTGCGAAAAGCGGGCAAGATTACGAGGGTCACAGTACCTTGGTAACCGTGAACGGCCCGATCAGTTCTAGAACGCACTTCACGAATGAATCTGAAAAGGACCGCAGTCGTTGGTGAAGGGATATTTTCAACAATTGCCCAGAGCGGGCCAGGCCGATGACCTTCGTTACCAAGGGGGCGAGTTACCAGTGCCGGCACTCCACAGCGGTCTGCGAGACTTGAACGAGCATTCTTCGGAATTTGGCCCGACGCACATCGGACCGGCTTTTGATATCCCGATAGGACGGAGTCATCTGTGAGCACTGGAACAATGCCGGCCCAAATTAAAATTTCTCCCGAGGCTGGGGCGGAACACTCAAAGGGACCACTCGCGAACATTAGCCGGCAGTGGTATTTCTCCTTCTTCTTCGTTTCCGGATTTTGCAGCATTCTCTACGAGCTGATCTGGCTTCGCCTCGCCATGGCGCAATTCGGGGTCACCACGGCCATGGTGTCGATTGTGCTCTCGAGTTTCATGGCAGGATTGGGGCTGGGTTCCTGGGCCGCTGGGCACTTCGTGCGCAAGTACGCGCGGCGTCTGCAGTCTCCGCCTTTGCAGTTTTATGCCATTACCGAGTTGTTGATTGGCTGTTCCGCGGTCGTTGTGCCAGGGGCATTCGTCCTGGGGCGCTCTGTGCTCGAGCACCTGGGAAACGGGCTGGCGCTGTCCTCGTCGGGCTACTACGTGGTGGCCGGAGTGTGGATCGCGTGCAGTCTGATTCCGTGGTGCGCCTGCATGGGGGCTACGATTCCGCTGGGCATGTTTGCCATCCGTAGCGAAACGGGCATCGAGTCGCGACGCTCGTTCAGTTTTTTTTATCTCGCGAATGTGCTGGGGGCGGTGGCAGGGGCGGTCGTTCCCCTGCTATTGATCGAGGTCTTTGGTTTTAGCGGGACCCTGCGAGTTGGAATGTTGCTCAATTTTGCGATCTGCGGCGCTGCCCTTGTCGTCGCCCGGAAACAGAAGCCGCAAGCGGGACTCCACCACGAGCCGGATGCCACCAGCAAATCCGCCATTGCCTGGCGCGAGATTCTGGGAAGCGGCACGCTCTGGTTGCTCTTCGCCACCGGACTGACCAGCATGGGGATGGAGGTGGTCTGGTCGAGGCAGTTCACATTCTATGTCGGCACATTTGTCTATTCCTTCGCAGCCATTCTCGGCATCTACCTGGGGGCTACGTTCATCGGATCGACCGTGTACCGCGTGTGGAGCCGCCGGCACAGTAACGAGGGAACACTGGTATGGCTGTTCGTCTGGCTGGTGTCTTTACTCCCTCTACTCGCCGCCGACTCGCGCCTGGGGGTTTATGGGTGGCTGCGCGTGCCTCTGGGTATCGCGGCATTCAGCGGTCTTCTCGGATTTCTGACTCCGAGACTGGTCGACCGCTTCTCGGCGGGCGACCCCAACCGGGCGGGCGTGGGTTACGCAGTCAACGTTGCCGGCTGTATCTTGGGCCCGCTGGTTGCCGGCTTTTTGTTGTTGCCGAATCTCCCTGAGCGGTACGCCCTGGTAACGCTGGCTTTGCCCTGGTTGCTCGTTGCTTTGTCGTTCCTGCTCTTCCGCAAGCCGGAGCAGGTGCCACGTTTTACAGCGCAGCGCGCCACCGCCTTTGCCCTGATTCTATTGGCGTCGTTCGCTTTGATCTTCATGACTCGGAGCTACGATCGGGCCATGCCCAAGACGCAGGTACTCCGGGATAGCACGGCCACCGTGGTCGCATATGGCCATGAAATGGCCAAGGGTCTGTACGTGAACGGTGTAGGCATGACCGTCCTGACGCCCGTCACCAAAATGATGGCTTCCCTGCCCTTGGCGTTCCTGGATCATCCGCCTCAGAATGCCCTGGTCATTTGCTTCGGCATGGGTACCACTCATCGCTCCATGTTGTCCTGGGGGATTGACTCCACTGCGGTTGAGCTGGTTCCCAGTGTTCCCAAACTTTTCTGGTACTTCCACGCCGATGGCCCGGAGCTGATGAAATCCCCTCGCTCCCACGTCGTAATCGACGACGGCCGGCGTTTTCTTGAGCGCACGGCCGGGCAGTACGATGTGATCGTGATTGATCCGCCCCCGCCCATCGGAGCCGCTGGATCAAGCCTGCTGTACTCGCGCGAGTTCTATTCCGCCGCGAAGAAGCACCTGCGGCCGGGCGGCATCCTGCAGCAATGGTTCCCTGGCGGAGATCTGGCGACGACTGCCGCCATTGCGCGTGCCCTGAAAGAGTCATTCCCCTACGTCCGCGCGTTTAATTCCCCGCTGGTCCAATATGGCATCCACTACCTTGCCAGCAACGAGCCGATCCCGAATCGCACCGCCGCTGAGCTGGCAGCCCACATGCCGGCGAGTGCGGCCGCGGACCTGGTGGAATGGGGACCGTTTCCGACCGCGGAGCAGCAATTTGACAGCGTCCTGAAGCGAGAACTTCCGATCGATTGGGTGATCGCCGTGGATCCAACTGCGTCCACCATGCAGGACGACCGGCCAGTCAACGAATACTACCTGCTGCGTGACGCGCGCGCGGGTCTGCGATCGCAATAGGATAGGATGGACCTCCCGGCCAAGGGTTGCTAATACAGATCTTCTGAATTCAAGGCATCTTCGCACCAGCGATTGCGCGTGATCTAGCGCAATTTCAGTTGCCATCGGCCTTGGATTTGAATTGTTGTCGCAAAACAGGCGTGGGTGTTGAAGGAAGCCAAAGCAGTAATTTCAGTAAATTTCAGGGCCTACGGCGAACTAACATTCAATACCTTACGCACGAATTTCCTTGGTTAAAGTCCCTGAAGAGAAGGCTTTCAACAGCCGCATGCGATCACCCTCACTGAGAACTGTCGACGTGAAGCTCCGGCCCGAACAATGGCGCGGCTGTGAAATAACTCGAAACGGCGGCGACAAAGGCCCTGCGTACTACCCGAACTACGCCTACTTCGCGGTTACCAGCGAATGCGTGATGGCATGGACGGAGAGGGCGATGCGGTTCTGCACGCCGACTTTGCGCATCAGTTTCGCGACGTGCGCTTTCACGGTGCGCTCTTCGATGCCAAGGGCTGATCCGATTTCTTTATTGGAGCGGCCGGCAACCAGCATCTCGAGAACTTCCTTCTCGCGGTCGGTAAAGGTAATGCGTCCGGCGGGGAAGATGCGGCCCGGGGAGGCGCTGACGCGTTCGATGAAAGTCGAAAGCACGCGGCGCGGAGCCCACACCGAACCCTGATTGACGACGCGGAGAGCCTGGATAAACTCGGCCGGTGAAGCGGCTTCGTCGACGTAGCCTTTGGCGCCGGCAGCGATGGCTTTGAGGACACTCTCATCATCCATGCCGGAGCCGGTCACAATGATGCGCAGATCGGGCCGCACGGCTTTCATGCTGGCCATGATGTCATACAGGTTCTGGCCGCCGCGATTGCCCAGCAGGACGAGATCGATGTTCGGCAACTGGCTGAGGTCGGCCAGCGAGGCGGAGACGAGTTCTAGATCGGGTTCGGTATCAAAGAGAGCCCGGAATCCCACGAACCGCAGCGGATCGCTCTCCACTACGGCGACACGGATCAGCGGTTTTTTGGCAACGGCGACGGCAGCTTTCATTAGGTTTCCCTGTTAGGATTGCATCCTGTTTAAGCTTGCCTGATTCGGCAGAGAATTGAAACGATTGGTGACCGAGACAAATTACGGGGGTAACCCCCAAAATCAGGCATGGGAGGAGGGTCCTGCGGTGAAGCTAAGGCGAATGCAGCGGTATTTTGCGGGGATTCTGGCGGTTGGCATGATGGGAGCGGCGCTGGGGTGGGCACAGGCGTCGGCACAATCTTCAACACCAGCCCAGCCAGCAACACAGTATCAGCCGAAATTCGCGGGCGATCCGGCGCGCTCGGAAGCGGAAGCGCAGGCGCTCGGGTACATGCGGGTGGTGCTGCGGGCGGAGCATCAATACAAGAAACGGCATGACAAGTTCGCGGAGTCGCTGGCAGCGCTGGCAGGGACTGGATCTTTCACCAAGCGTATGGCGGGCAGCACCGACCGCGGGGATTACACGGCCAGCTTCCGTGCGCACCACGAAGGCCCTAATCACGACGGTTTCGTGCTCACCATGACGCCCAAGCACATGGACAGCGAGCACCGGTCGTTTTATGCGGAAGACGACGGGGTTATTCATGGGGACGATTCGAAGGCCGCGGATCTGGATTCGCCAAAAGTGCAGTGATCGGGACGAAGCGGCCGCCGGACGAAGACGTGTGATGCCGTAGCCTGCGCGGCGACTTTGCTATGCTAGCCTGTGCAACGAATCCCTTCCAATGCCTGGTGGCTCGTCCTGCTATCCGCTGGGCTGCAAATCGTCATCTTTCCGCTTCCGAATCTCTACTGGTTCTCGTGGATCGCGGTGGCGCCGCTGATCGTCGCGATCTTGCGGGCGCGCGTTCCGGAGACCCTGCATCTAGATCGTCATCGTCAGGCACGTTTGTTGCCAGCCACGCCGTGGCAGGGGTTCGTACTGGGCTACGTGTGCGGGATTCTCTGGTTTGCCGGGACCTGCTATTGGGTCTTCGACACCATGCACCGCTATGGTGGGCTGCCGATTCCGGCCGCTGCGCTGGTACTGATCTTGTTCTGCATGTATGTCGGGCTCTATCACGGGATGTTCGGGCTGCTGCTGGCCTTGGCCGCCGGAACCGCGATTCCCGGAGCGACGAGTGCCGGAGCGAAGGCAAAGCCAGCCGCATCGGCAGCGGCGATCCGGCGCGCGCTGGTGGCGGCTCCGTTTCTTTGGGTCGCGGTCGAACTCGCCCGGACGCGGATTACCGCGTTTCCATGGGAGCTTCTGGGATACTCGCAGACGGGGAATTTCACGCTCACGCGGATGTCCACACTCACCGGCGTCTACGGGCTCTCGTTTGAAATCGCGCTCGTGAACAGCGTGTTCGCGGCGGCGTTTCTGGTCCCGCCCGAAGGAGCCAGGGACCGGCGAAAGTGGCTGCTGATAGCGGCGTGTGCGGCGGTGGCGATCCTGCAGGCGGGGCAGTGGTTGTCGCCTCCACCGGCTGCGACCGATCACACCGCGCTCTTGGTGCAGCCGGATATTTCGATTCAGACAGGCGAGATGTGGACGAAGGAATATTTTCAGGGCACGCTGCGGGACTTGACCGCGCTGAGCTTGCGTCCCGCCGGAGAACAAGCGACTGGAGAAGAGCCAGCGCGGCGTTACGACCTGATTGTGTGGCCTGAGTCGCCTTCGCCGTTCTACACGAACGATCCCCTGTTTAGAGATGCCGTGAGCGAGCTGGCGAGACAGTGGGGAACCTGGGTGGTGGCGGGATCGATTGGAATCACGCCCGCCATGCACAGCGGAGGACAGAACTCGCAGATTTTCAACTCCGCCGCCTTGGTCAGTCCGCAGGGTGAGTGGGTGGGACGCTACGACAAAGTACATCTCGTGCCCTTCGGTGAATACTTGCCGTTTCCGCAATTATTCGCATTCGCCGGAGGTCTGACCAAGGAAGTGGGCGAGTTCCAGCGCGGTGGCTCGCGAGCACCCCTGGATGCCGGAGGCGAGCGGCTTGGGATCTTTATCTGCTATGAGTCGATCTTTCCCGACGAAGTGCGGCAAGGACCGCTGCAGGGTGCGCAGGTGCTGGTGAATATCTCGAATGACGGCTGGTATGGCGACAGCGGCGCCTGGAAACAGCACCTGCAACAGACGCAAATGCGGGCGATCGAGAATGCGCGCTGGCTGCTGGCGGGGACGAATACGGGGAAGACAGCATCGATCGATCCTTACGGACGGATCGCGGCGTCCACGGAGCGCAACCTTCGCACCGCGCTGGCGGCGCGTTATGCGCTAAGTTCGGGAACCACCTTTTACACGCGGCATGGCGATTGGTTCGCGTATGTGTGTGCGATAATTTCAGCAGGCGCAGTGTTGGCGCGTTTCGTATTTCGCGATCGCGAGCGATGAAGGCTGGGCCGTTCGTCGATGGTCGTTAGTCGTTGGCAAGAACTCGCGAACGACGAACGACTAGCGGCCCAACGACGAACCGAGTAAGACGATCCGGGTGATGAGCAATGCTAGATGAACTGGAACAGCAATACACTTCCTTAAAGACCAAGGTTCACGACCTGCGGGAGTATCTTTGACGCGAGTAAGCTGCGCCAGCAGTTTGCCGAAATCGAAAAGCAGGCGGCGGATCCCAATCTGTGGTCGAATCCTGAAAAATCTCAGCAGGTGATGCGCGAACGTAAGCGCCTGGAGAGCATGCTGTCGCTGGAAGGCGACCTGGCGCGGCGCACCGACGACATCGCCACTTATTTCGCTCTCGCCGGCGAAGGCGAGAATGTCGCCGCCGACTTGCAGCGCGATTTGGATGCTCTCGGCGAACTGGTGGATCGAGTCGAAACCGAGACGCTGCTTTCGGGCCAGAACGACGTCCTGAATGCGATCATGACGATTCATCCCGGAGCGGGCGGCACCGAGTCGCAGGACTGGGCGGAGATGCTGCTGCGCATGTATCTACGCTGGGCGGAGCGGCAGGGATTCAAGACCGAGATGTACGACTATCAGCCCGGAGAAGAAGCGGGAATCAAGTCCGCGACATTTTCGGTGATTGGCCAGTATGCGTTCGGATATTTGACCAGCGAAATCGGTGTGCACCGACTGGTGCGGATTTCGCCCTTCGATCAAGCGAAGCGACGGCATACGTCGTTTGCCAGCGTCTACGTTTCTCCTGAGATTGACGACAGCATCGAAGTCAACATCAAGCCGGATGACATTCGGATTGACACTTACCGCTCGAGCGGCAAGGGTGGACAGCACGTCAATACGACCGATTCGGCGGTGCGGATCACGCACATCCCCACCGGCCTCGTGGCCAATTGCCAGAATGAGCGCTCGCAGCATAAGAACAAAGAGAAGGCAATGAGCATGCTGCGCTCGAAAATCTACGAATTCGAAATGGAGAAGAAACGCGAGGTCACGAAACAGATCGAGGACTCGAAACTGGATATTAACTTCGGTTCGCAGATCCGGTCGTACGTGCTGCAACCTTACCGCATGATCAAGGATCACCGTACGAAGCTCGAGATCGGCGATGTGGATCGTGTGCTGGACGGCGATCTGCGGCCGCTGATGCAGGCTTATCTGCGGATGCGCAGAGGGGAGAAAAAGGCATAGGCACGCGATGGAGCGCCGGATGTAATCGGGAACACGATGAAGAATGAGAAAACGAAGACATCACTGAAATCGCCGCATCTTCGCCCTCCATATCTAGGACCCCGCCTGCAGCGCGCCTTCCGCTATGCGGCGGAGAAACACGCCGGGCAGACGCGGAAGCAGACGGCGGTGCCTTATCTGTCGCATCTGATGGCGGTGGCTTCGCTGGTGCTGGAAGCGGGCGGCGACGAAGATCTGGCGATCGCGGCGCTGCTGCATGATGTGGTCGAAGATTGTGGCGGCATGCCGAGGCTGCGCGAAATCCGCAAGCAGTTTGGCCCGCGGGTGGCGAAGATCGTGGAGGGTTGCACGGATTCTTTCAGCGAGCCGAAGCGGGAGTGGATCGAACGGAAGAAAGACTATTTGCGCGAAGTGAAGCACGCCAACGCCGAGACGCGGCTGGTGTCGGCGTCGGACAAGCTACATAACGTCCGCACCATTCTGGCGGATTACCGGCAGCATGGCGAGGCGATCTGGAAGCGGTTCTCGGGGAAAAAAGAAGGCACGCTCTGGTACTATCGCGCCTTGAGCGACGAATATCGGCGCCGGAATCCGAACCGTAATACGCGCGAACTCGAGATTGCAGTCGCGGAGTTGGAGCGGGCGGTGGGCAAGAGACCGCGGTCATCAAAAGAAATCTCGAAAAATTTCACGAAAGAGTTTTCGAAGAAGATTGCGAAGAAGAAAGTCGCGGCACGTTCCGGGAGATAAACCATGCCCCGAATGCTTGATCTGATACGCAAGTCGCAGGTCCCGTCGAACCTGATGCAATCGGCGGCGCGTGGAGCGCTTTCCGTGCCGCCCGACGAGACGATTGAGATCCTGGTCTATCTGGCGCTGCATAACAAGTTGTTTAGCGAGCGGGCGCGTCTGACGCTGGCCGGTTGGGATGAAAAGGCCAGCCTGGCTGTGGCTGCCAATCCTAAAACCAGCCCCGAAGTGCTGGGATATTTCGTTTCTCTGGAGAATCTGAGGACTTGTCTGGTGCCGGCACTGGCGGAAAATCCGGCGGTGGGCGAAGAGGCGCTGGATGCGATTGCAGTGTCGGGATCGCGTTCGGTGGTAGAAGCTCTGTTGGCGAGCCCGCGAATGATGAACTCTCCGCGTCTGTTGCAGGCCCTGCAGTCGAGTGCCAGCCTGCGGCCGAATGAGATCTCCGAGATTGGCAAGAAGCTGGCTGAGTTGGAAACCAAACCGCTAGACGAGGCGACCGGAACCGACGCGGATGCGCCCGACGAAGTGATCGAGAGCACAGTCGCAAAGTATCTGGAGGAGAACGCAGCCGAGCTCGCCGCCGAAAAGGACAAGCCGTTCCAGCCCATAGGAATGATGCACGAAGAGACGAGCGTGGAGGTGGCGAGTGCAGGCGCTGAGGCGGCCAAAATCGCGGCGGAGAAATTGGCGACAGCCGCAGCCGGGAAGACAGCGGCAGCCTTAGCCGCTATTCATGCCAAGAAGCATCCCCCTGCCGGCCATGAAGAAAGGCGCGACAGCACACTGCAGAAGATCGCCAAGCTCGACATCAGAGGCCGGGTCGCGCTGGCGATGCGCGGCAGCAAGGAGGAACGGTCGATTCTGGTTCGCGATGGCACCAAACTGGTGGCGATGGCGGTGCTTGAATCCCCGAAAGTTTCGGACGGCGAAGTGGAAGGCTTTGCGCAGCAGAAGAATGTGCTGGAAGCGCTGCTGCGCGCGATCCCGATGAAACGGCGGTTTGCCAAGAATTATGCCATCATGCGGAACCTGGTCTACAACCCGCGCACACCGCTCGATCTCTCGCTGGGATTGATGAAGAACATGCTGATTCACGATCTGAAGAATTTGTCAGCCAACAAAGAGGTTTCGGACACGATACGCAAGGTGGCGCTGCGGATGTTTAAGCAGAAGGTGGAGAAGAAAGGCTAGTACCCAGTACCCAGTATCCAGTACCCAGGAAAGACGAAGAGACTTTGCTCTACTGGTTACTGAGTACCGGGTACTGGGTACTATTTCGATGAAGCAATCCGATCCTATTTACGAACTGTTATCGCGGGCGAAGACGATTGCCGTGGTCGGATTGTCAGAGAGTCCGATGCGGCCGAGTCACGGCGTTTCCGCGTACATGCAGGCGGCGGGATACAAAATTATCCCCGTGAATCCGCAGATTGCGGAGTCGCTCGGGGAGAAGTCGTATCCGTCGTTGCTGGAACTGCCGCTCGAAGTGCGGGAGAAGATCGATCTGGTGGATGTGTTCCGGCGGCCGGAGTACGTGGATGAGATCGTGGAGCAGGCGATCCAGTTGAAGATTCCAGCGATCTGGCTGCAGGAAGGCGTGATCAACGAACGCGCGGCGGAGAAAGCGCGAAAGGCTGGAATCTTTGTGGTGATGGACCGCTGCGTTTTGAAAGAACACCGGGCGCGATTCGGGTGACGAATAGCAACCCCCATCAGGCGTTTGCGCTCGACCCCAGTTCCGTTCCACGCGCGCCCACCAGGATCACCGTGGCATCGTCGCGTAGACCCGTTCCATTCGTGAATTTTCTGACATCCGCGAGCAGACCATCGACAGTAACGTCTGGCAATTGCATCTGGGCAAGAAGCCGCTCCGCGCCGTATTCCTCACCAGAATCGATGTCAGCCTCAGTGATTCCATCGGAATAAAACGCGATGCGTGAATGCTCGCCGAGCGTCACTGCCGTCTCGGAAAACTTGCTGGCTGAAATTCCGAGCGGCAAGCCATGCTCGTGATTGATCCAGCGGTGGCCGGAAGGCTCGACCAGCAGCGGCGCCAGATGGCCGGCATTGGCGATCCGCAGCACTCGGCTAGCCGGGTCGAGCTCGGCATACACCATGGTCACGAAGCGGCCACTGGGGAAATCCTCGATCATCATGTTGTTGAGGCGCGTCAGAACCTCGCCAGGTCCAGAACCAGTTTGCGCCAGCGAGCGCAACATGCCGCGGGTGGCGGACATGAGCAGCGCAGCCGCCGTGCCCTTGCCGGAGACATCGGCGAGAACCAGGCCCCAGCGACCGTCGCGCAGGGGAATGAAGTCAAACCAGTCGCCGCCGACCGAGCCCGCCGGAATCGAAAGCCCGGACACAGAAAACCCCGGGATCAGAGGCGAACTGCGAGGCAACAGAGCCTGCTGAATCGAGCGAGCTTCTTCGGCCTCGCGGCTCATGCGCTTGCGCTGCTCGCGCTCATCGCCAAACCGCCGCGCGTTGTGTACCGCTACAGCGACGTGATCGCACAATCCCTGCAGCAGCCTTAGCTGGTCTGAGCAGAAGGCATTCAGCTCGCAATGGGAAGCGGTGAAAATTCCGACCAACTCGCCCTCGCGCTGCAGCGGGATGGCGACCTCGGAACGCGTATCCGGCTCGCAAGCCATGTAGTAAGGATCGCGCGTAACATCGGGAGCATAGTGCATTTTGCCAGTGGCCGCGACGTGCCCCACCATTCCGTCGCCTGGCTTGAGGTGATGGCCCTTGCCGTAAACGGAGCAGCCTCGAACCCCGGCCAGTACGAATCCAGATTGCTCCGGGTCGCGCAGGTAGAGGTTGATTTCGACGCAGCCGAGCGACGCCGCAACTTCGTCTACGATTCGCGGAACGAGTTCTTCAATGTCAAGAGTGGACGTGATGCGCTGCGCGAATTTCTGCATGCGCACCAGTTCTGCGATCCTGTGTGCGGACGTTTCGGGCATTGGCTGGGTGGAAAAGCCGAAATCCGTGAGCGGGCTGGTGGCCACGACGAAACCCTCCTGCCGGTCGATTGCAACTGTTTATCAGATTGCAGAAATCAGGTTTCAGATTCTCTTTTTGTTCGGCTTTTTGCTGGTCCTGATGTGCGGTTGGACGCCGGCTGCCTGAGGCGTTTGATCTCTTCCAGGCGTTCGCGAATCCGCTTTTCCACTCCCTCATTCGTGGGGTGATAGTAGACGCGATCTCGCAGACTGTCGGGCAGGCATTGCATATCGGCGACCTTGTTTTCGGTGTCGTGGGCATATTGATAATCCTTGCCGTAGCCGAGGCCTTTCATCAGCGCGGTGGGCGCGTTGCGCAGATGCAGCGGGACGGGTTCGGCGGCGGTCTGCTCCACGTCCTGCTGGACCGCTCCGTAGGCGGTGTACAGCGCATTCGACTTGGGCGCAACCGAAAGATAGACGATGGCTTGCGCTAGGGCGAGATTGCCTTCGGGCATGCCGATGAAATCTACGGCGTCACGAGCGGCCATGCACAAGGCGAGCGCGCTTGGTTCGGCGAGGCCAATGTCTTCGACCGCCATGCGGACCACGCGGCGGGCGATGTAAAGCGGATCTTCTCCCGCTTCGAGCATGCGCGCAAGCCAATAGAGGGCGGCGTCGGGATCGCTGTTGCGCACCGATTTGTGCAGCGCCGAGATGATGTTGTAATGCTCCTCGCCATTTTTGTCATAGAGCAGAACCCGCTTCTGGAGCGCTTCATGGATGGTTGCTTCGGTAATCGAGATGGTTGCGGCGGGAGACGCGGCAAGCCGCGTCTCCACAGTTAGCGAGGCGGCCACTTCTAGAACGTTGTAGGCGGCGCGGGCATCTCCGCTCGAGTACGCGGCAATTTTGCGGAGAGCGTTGTCAGACGCTTCTAGATGCATCTCGCCGAGGCCGCGCTCGGTATCGCTGAGTGCGCGTTGCAGGAGAACGACAATCTGATCTTCGCTCAACGGATTCAGCACGTAAACGCGGCAGCGCGAAAGCAGCGCGGAGTTGATTTCGAAGGACGGATTTTCGGTGGTGGCGCCGATTAAGCGAATACTTCCCTTCTCCACGTGCGGAAGGAAGGCGTCCTGCTGCGCTTTGTTGAAGCGGTGAATTTCGTCGACGAAGACGATGGTGCGCGTACCGTACTGGCGGGCGCGGTCGGCATCGCTCATGACCTGCTTGATTTCCTTGATGCCGGCGAGCACGGCGGAAAATTCGATGAAGTCGGCCTTGGTGATGCGGGCAATGATTTTGGCGAGCGTAGTCTTGCCGGTGCCCGGGGGGCCCCAGAAGATCATCGAGGTGGGGTCGTCGCGCTCGATCTGCACGCGCAGCGGTTTGCCCGGGCCGACCAGATGCTCCTGCCCAACGAATTCATCGAGGGTGCGCGGGCGCATGCGATCGGCCAGCGGGCGCGCGCCTGGGGCGGCGGGATCGTCGTTCGGGATGGGGGCGAACAGATTCATGAGTTCACAAGATCATTTCACCACAGAGGCACGGAGACACAGAGAAAAGCCAAGAAATTGTTTTGGTTTTCTCCGTGCCTCTGTGACTCTGTGGTGAGAACTGTCATTTCCGATTTCTCGCGGCTTCATATAACACGATGCTGGCCGCGACTCCGGCGTTGAGCGATTCGACTTGCGCGGCTTGCGGGATCGCCACGGTTTCGTCCATTTGGCGGCTGAGTTCACGCGACAGGCCGGCCCCTTCGTTGCCGATGAAGATCGCAAGCGGCAAGGTCCATGAGATCTGGGGCAGCGGAGTTCCCTGGTGCGAGGAAGTCGCCAGCAGGCGAACGCCATGCGCGCGCAGAAGCGGGATCAGTTCCGTGGAAGGGATTCGCAGCCATGGCAAGCGGAAGATCGAGCCCGCCGAACCGCGCAGAACCTTCGAGTTGTAAGCACTGACAGTTCCCTCGGTCAGAAAAATTCCGGCAGCACCAAAGGCTTCGGCCGAGCGCAGGATCGTGCCCAGATTACCGGGATCCTGCAGGCCGGCGGCTACCAGCAACGGTCCCTCGCCGGAGCGGTCGAGCAGTTGAGCGGAAGAGAAAGCCGGCGGCTTGAGCAGAGCCGCCACGCCCTGGGGCGCGTCACTGGGCACGATCGAGTTGAAGAGCGCGTTGGGCAGGACGAGCGTTTCGGTTCGGGCATTGATCTGGGGCAGAAGCTTCTCGGCAAGAGGACGTGCCGATTCGCTGAAGAATACGCTCTCCAGATGCAGGCCGCTGCGCAATGCTTCTTCGAGCAACTTACCGCCTTCGATGGCACACTCCCCCTGGGCCGTCAGTTCGGCGCGGCGGAATGCGAGCCGCAATTCTTTCAGCCTCTGGTTGTGGCGGCCGGCGACGGGGCGCAAACGATCCGCTTGACTACGCGTTCGAGCGGCCTTCGCGTCTTGCTTCATGGGTTGGTTCAAGATCCGTAGCTAAGAGTCAGGATAATACGAATGTCCAGTCGAACTGCGGCTGAGGCTCGTGGTATGGTACATTTCAATGTTCACTTCGACAATGTTTATGCCGACAACGTTTGTGCCGACGGTCGGGAAGGGACTAGAGTGCTCGCGGAAATCCTGAAGATTGATGCCGAAACGCCCGAAGCTTCGCTGATCAAGTACGCCGCCGAACAGATTCAGGCCGGGCAGGTGCTCGGGATGCCGACCGACACATTCTATGGTCTGGCGGCGGACCCGTTCAACCTGCGCGCGGTCGAGCGCGTCTATGAGATCAAATCGCGCCTACGCCACAAGCCCCTCTCGCTGCTGATCGAGAACGTGGATCAGGCGGAAGAGTTTGCTCGTCCCCTGCCGGATGACTTCCACCTTTTGGCGCGGCGTTTCTGGCCGGGCCCGTTGACCATGATTGTGCCGGCGGCGTCGCATCTGCCGTTAAAGGTAACGGCGAATACGGGGAACGTGGCGCTGCGCGTGCCGGCGGCCGAAATTCCGCTGGCGGTTGTGCGGGCGGCGAAGATCCCGATCACGGCAACCTCCGCCAACCTGAGCGGCTCCGCGGAGTGCACGAGCGCTGAGGGAGTAAGAGAGCAATTGCAGGACCGTATCTCGCTGATCGTGGACGGCGGCCCGTCTCCGCGGACAATTTCATCGACGATCGTGCACTTCAGAGCGGACGGTACCTGGCAGATTCTGCGTGATGGCGCGATTCCCGCGAAGGATATTGTCGAAGCATTATCTTAAGGCAGGTTTCAAAGTTTCAAGCTTTGAGAGTTTCAAGGTTGTAATCTTTTGACACTCTGATCGGCCGTCCGACTGCCCCATCTTGAAACCTTGAAACCCTGGGTCTATAGATGTCCGAAGATACTAATCCATCTGCCCCGAGAACATTTTTCTGGATGCGCCCGTGGCTGCTGTTGTTTCTGGCGGCGGCGGGAGCGGTGTTTTTATTTTTCGGGATTACCGGATTGCGCATCGTGCGCGCCGCCGCCGAGGCGCCCGCGGAAAAAGCGGACGTGATTGCCATTTTCGGAGCGGCCGAGTATGCCGGTCATCCTTCGCCGGTGTACCGGGCGCGTCTGGATCACGGTTACGAATTGTTTCAAAAAGGAATGGCTCCAGTGGTGATCACGACCGGCGGAGCGGCGCAGGATCCGGATTTCAGCGAAGGCGGCGTGGGCCGAGACTATCTTCTGCGGCGCGGCGTCCCGGAGCAGGCTCTGATCGCGGAGACGCAAGGCTCGGATACGGCGCAGTCGGCGGCGCGGGTGGCCAACATCATGCGTGCGAATGGCATGAGGAGTTGCATTGCGGTCAGCGACGCATACCATGTGTTTCGCATTCGCGCGTTGCTGGAGCACGAAGGCGTGCAAGTGGAGTTGGCGCCCCGGCCACAGTCGCGTCCGCTGCCGCTGTGGGAGCGCTTCGAGGCGGTGATGCGCGAGGCGGCGAGTTATCTGGCGTGGAAGGCGGGATTGCCGTAGAAGCGGCTGCGAGCTTCGAGCTTGGAACTCCCATGCGACTCACGGCTTACGTGCTTGCTCGCAGCTCGCAGCAGCCTTCCTACCATCCCATCTTTTCGCGCAAGCTCGTGACATGCGCCACGTGATGGCGTCCGTGCCAGGAGTAGAGTGCAAGAGTTTTTTCCAGTGACATCGGGCCCATCTCGGGATGGCGGAAAGTGCGCTTCCATTCCGCGTCGGTCAACTCGCAGAGCATCAGCATCCAGCGCTGGTGGAGGGAATCGAGCAAGGCCAGCGACACTTCAATCGGAGCATGCTTGGCCTCGGGCAACTCGGCCCAGAGATTTTCCATGTAGGGCTTGATGGTGGGCTCGTTTTCGGTGAGCGCCAACTTGAAGCGAATGTATGAGTTCACGTGGCTGTCGGGGACGTGATGGGCCACCTGGCGCAGCGTCCAGCCGCCATCACGGTAGGGAGTATCCAATTGCTCGCCAGAGAGTCCGTGAAGGGCGGCGCGCAAACGGGCTGGCGTCTGCTCGATGTCGTCTAAGTGCTGCTGCTTCTGCTCTGCCGTGAGCGGGCCATCGTAGGAAAACTTTCCGATTGGATAACGCGGGTCGGACATGGAATCGCCTCCGGAGGTGTAGATGATTGCGGAGCGGATTGCGGTGCACGAAAAGGGCTAGCTACTACTCAAGGCAAATAGCGAAACACGCTGTAACGACGAACAACTATCTCACCATCGCCAGAATGCGAACAGGGGCCTCTCCCGTTTTCTTGTTCTTCTCCGGAGCGACGACGATGAGCGATCCGCTTGCCGGCAGCGAGGTGAGGCGCGCGGTTCCTTCCACCACATAGCTTCCGTGGAGAGCAAGGTGCCGCGCCAGCGTTTGGTCGGAGGCCAAGTCGACGTTCGTCTCAACGGCAAAGCCGATGGTGTAGCGAGCAACGGTGAGGAACTCGGCCGCGTCGCGGGCGATGGGAAACGGCGTGCTGAGCGAAGCATTGGTCGACAGATTGTGTATAGGCAGATCAACGCGCGCGCCGGTCCGGCGGATCGCGACGACCGCCCCTTGCGGAATCATGCCATGGCGCGATTCCCAGACCGCAATATCGTCGAGAGAAATCTGCGGGTTGCCCTCGACTGCGGTGCTGGCCGCGTTTAAATCCATCACCACCAGCGGAGCCACCAGACGTTCAGGGGGAATCTGGCCAGCGGCCCAAGTCCCGGGAATGAGCGCGGCGGGAGCAATGATGCGGGTTCTGGATTCCGCGGCTGTAGCATGTGGCAGCGCCGCGTTTTGCCCATCGGTGAGGTCCACTACGTGCGAATAGCGGTCCTGCTGCGTGGAACTGGGGCGCCTGTCGGCAAACAGCAGAATGGCGAGCACCAGCACGTAGGCGACGATGAAACTGCGTATCCGCATTGCATTCCTTAGCTGGAAGTAAGTAAGACGTAAGTCCTGCTGGTATTGTTGCCCGCGGGGCGCCCAAATTCAATCCACGGGTGGACATGACCCGCCGATTGGCTCGGAATGCTTGCTGGTGGAGAGCTGGGCGTCCCCGCCCGGCTGGACCCTCGACTGCGCTCAGGCAGACTTGCGAGGCGCGCATTCCTCGACAACAACCACCCGCAGTGGACTGGAAAACTTTCGTTCCCAGACGCATTCCGGGCAACAGATGCCGCGAGTTAGAATGTAGTTAACGCTTCCAGCAACTTTTCAGGCGCATCGCAATCGTGGATTTCGATTCCGGCGGTTGCGCCGGTGTTGGCTGCAAGAACTTACGAGAATTGCAGGAACCGAGGATTGATGTTCGGCCACGAAGAAAAAGTTCCCGTCGCGCGGCTTACCGCGGTGCAGTATGTCGTACTGTTTATTTTTCTGCTGCTGGCGTACGGCCTGTGGCGGCTGCAGGTGATGCATAGCGGCAAGTATGAGCAACTGGCGGAGCAGAACCGCGTCCGCAATGTGCCGATTCTGGCGCCGCGCGGCAAGATTCTGGATCGCGAAGGCCGCATCATCGTCGACAACTACCCCTCGTTCTCCGCGCTACTGCTGCGCGATTCCACGCGCGATCTGAATGCAGACGCGGATGCCATCGCCAAGGGACTGCACTTGAACGCCGACGAAGTGCGGCAGCGCATCAAGCGCTCATTGTGGATGCCGCAGTACCAGCCGATTTTTCTGAAGGAAGACATCACACCCGACGAGTTGGCGTTCATCGAGGCGCACAAGAACGAACTTCCCGAACTTGAAACCATCATGGCGCACCGGCGGCTCTATCCGCGCAACGGTTTCATGGCGCACCTGATCGGCTACGTCGGCGAAGTAACCGAAGACATGCTCAACCAGCCGCAGTTCGAACTCTACAACCCTGGCGACGTGGTGGGCCAGAGCGGGGTCGAGAAACAGTACAACAGCATTTTGATGGGCAAGAATGGATTCCGGCGGGCGATCGTGAACAGCCGCGGACGCGAAGTCGGACGGCTGGACGAAACACCCGCGGAGCCGGGCAAGCAGCTTAAGTTGACGGTCGATCTGGATTTGCAGATCGCGGCGGAGCAGGCAATCGAAGGGAAGAACGGCGCGATCGTGGCCATGGATCCGCATACCGGCGAGATCCTGGCGATGGTGAGCCGGCCGACTTTCGATCCCAACGATTTCGCGGTGAAGATTTCACGGGACGAGTGGAACAAGCTGATCGACGATCCCGACAAGCCGCTGCTGAACAAAGCGATTCAGGCCCAGCTCGCGCCCGGCTCGACTTTTAAAATCATTATGGCTACTGCCGGCTGGCAGGAAGGGATTGCCCAGACCCTCCACGTAAACTGCACCGGGGGCGCCACGTTCTATGGCCGGCGCTTCGGATGCTGGGTAAAAAGCGGCCACGGCGGGGTCGATATCACGAAAGCGATCTATCAGTCCTGTGATGTTTTCTTTTATACGCTGGCGGAAAAACTCGGCATCGATCGTATCGCAAAATACGCGACCGCTTTTGGATTGGGGCAGAAGACCGGCATCGATTTGCCCAACGAAGTAACCGGCGTGATGCCCTCGGAAGAATGGAAGATCCGAAATTTCAAGCAGAAGTGGTTCGCCGGGGAAACGATTTCGGTGGGCATCGGCCAGGGCGCGGTGGCGATCACTCCCGTACAACTGATGCGCGCGGTCGGCGCCATTTCGATGGGTGGCCGCATGGTGGTACCGCATGTGATCGATCCGACAAACTTGCCAACGGGCTTCGTTGAGACCACGCACTACACCGAAGTGAAAAGCATTCCGATTGACCCGGAGGGATGGAACACGATCACCGATGCGTTGAGCCGGGTTCTGTTGCCGGAAGGCACGGCTCCGTCGGCGCACATTCCGGGAATCGACATCGCCGGCAAGACCGGATCGGCGCAGATCGTTTCGCTGGCGCTGCGTGCGAAGCATCAGAACAACGCCGATTTCGCGCAGAACGGATGGTTTGTTGGATTCACGCCCCGGCGCAATCCCGACATCATTGTGTGTGTGCTGTTCGAAGGCGGGGAGCACGGGAAGCTGGCGGCGCGGTTGGCGACGCAGGTGATCAAGGCTTACGTCGATAAGCAACGGCGCCAGCCCACCAAGATGGCGGCAGGCTCGGGCAAGGTGGAGGTTGGCAGCCTGTGGACCGATCCCGGCGGCACTGACGAAGACGGCAAGAACTCGAACACAAGTAGTAGTGAGGATCGTTTGCACGGCGGCCGTTTCATGGTCGATGTTGCGCGCAAGAGAGCTCCACTGGCCGTTGCCGCGCCCGGCATGCACTGACAGTCGCTTTTTCAGCGGCTTACGATCTTCCTCGGATGGTCAATGATCAACCACGCTGGATGCCGACTGCCCGCATTCCACCCACGCCCCTAAGTCCCTGTACCACCGACACTTCGCCGCAATTGTTCCATGACCTACGTAACTTTGCATTGGGGATGCTGGGGTGTAATCTCGCCCTGAAATGTGCACATTCTCAATCGGAGTTGTGCATGGCACGAACCGGAAGGAAGGTCGTCGCAAACGTGTCTGAAACCGCCAAGGGAACTGTTGCTGAAGCCAGCAAGAATCGCAGGGGTTATACGGACGTGCAAGGCGCGCCGCGCTTTCCCATCAAACTGCCGGTGGCATTGAAGTCGACGTCGGCAGGCAACCACCCGGAAGTCGCGGGAAACACGGTCGAGACCGAAAACATTTCCGCCAACGGCGTCCTGTTCCGCATGGATGCCGATGTGCCTGTCGGTTCGGCTGTCGATTTTACGATCTCTCTTCCCGCCGATGTCGTGGGCGCGGAGGCCGACGTGCAGATCGATTGCCGCGGACGAGTGGTGCGCAGTTTTGCCGATGGTGGCCGGCGTGGAGTCGGCGTAGTGATTGACGAATACCGTTTTGAGCGCAGGTAGTTTGAGCGGTTCGTCCGTGAAAGAACGGCCGCGCTTGGTAGGGCGCGAAAAGAGGACAGATGGGTAGCACTTCGGTCAGCGTTGAGGCAGGCGAGGGCATTCAGCCTGAGGACGGCAAAGGCACGATCCGCGTGATTGTGGCCGATACCCAGGCCATTTTCCGCGCCGGGCTGCGCAAGATCTTTGCACTCGAGGACGACATACGGGTTGTCGGCCAAGCCGAGAGTCTCGATCAGACCGTTGCCGCTATGCAAAAATTCTCCGCCGACATTGTGATCTTCGAAGCTGCCCTGGCGCCGAATCCAGTAGACGCCGTTTCCGATCTTCTTCGGCAAACGATGAGCTGCCGTTTGGTCGTCGTGCTGCAGGAGCCTGACCAGGAGATGACGCTAGATTTGTTCCGGCGCGGCGCACATGGCGTCGTTTCGCGCGAAATTGAACCCGAAATGCTGGTGGAATGCCTGCGCAAAGTGGCGCAGGGCGAACCTTGGCTCGAAAGCCACGCGATCGGGTGGGTGCTGCAAGCGTATCGTACGCAAGGCCTACGTCCGGCAGGATCGCGTCCCAAAGTTTCACTCACGCCTAAAGAGTCCCTCATCGTCAGCTGCGTTACGCAGGGGATGAAGAACAAAGAGATTGCCCTACGGGTTGGTACCACTGAGCAAGTGGTCAAGAATTATCTCCGCAAAGTCTACGACAAGCTAGGAGTGGCTGACCGTCTGGAACTCGCACTGTACTGCCTGAATCACCGCGTGCTTGAAGGCGTAGGCCAGGCAAAACCCGCTCCGCAAGCCCCATCGCAACCCACCCAACCGCCCAACGGCAACGCTTCGACGGCGCCGGAAACGCCCAACGCCGCAGCCGCCGCTGCTTCGGGATCCCGCTCCTGATTCTCTTGTTCTAGAGCTGGTTTCATAAACCGGTTTCAGAGAAGACGGGCAGTTCCCTCAGGAACTAAAGCCCAGTGTTTATGCCGCTCGTAGCGGCACGGCTGAGCAGCTTGCGGAAAAAGTACTTTCGAGACGCAGCCTGACCTCAGCGGCCAAAGCCGGTGCTGAAAATACGCCAGTTATCGCAGCGGTGAAACGCTGCGCCACCCAAAATCGAGTTTTCCCGCAAGCTGTGAAGCCGTGCCCTTCCCAAAAACCCACCCAAAACCACTTACGAAGCAGGTTCTAGTACAATTCGTTGTTCAGTTCCCAGTTACCCAGTTCTCAGTCAGAACTGTCGCGATTTTCGCTGAGAACTGAGAACCGGGAACTGGGAACTTTTCCAAGAGAGGCCAACTATGAAGGGCGACGCAAAGATCATTGCCATTCTGAACGAAGCGCTCAAAGCGGAACTCACCGCCATTAACCAGTATTTCCTTCATGCCGAGATGTGCGAGAACTGGGGTTATGAGCGGATGGCCAAGCACATCCGCAAGGAATCCATCGAAGAAATGCAACATGCCGAAATCCTGATGGAACGAATCCTGTATCTCGATGGCGCTCCCAACATGACCGACTATTTCAAGATCAATATCGGCCAGACCGTGAAGCAGCAACTGGAGAACGACCTCCAGCTGGAATACACGGCCGTGAAGCGCCTGAACGATGGGATCAAGGCCAGCGTGGCCGCGGGCGACAACGGTTCGCGCGAACTGCTGGAGAAGATATTGCTCGATGAAGAACAGCACATCGATTGGCTGGAAGGGCAACTCCATGCCATCGAAGAGATGACCTACGAGAACTACCTGGCGCAGCAGTTGCACAAGCCCGAGGAAAGCTAACCGTGAAAGTCTAGCGACAGAAAGCCAGCGACAGCCACCAGGATCGTCCACTGACAGAGAGGCGCGTAATGGACGCAAGCAAGAGTGACAAAATATTCGATGCGCTGGAGAAGTTTCGCATTGAACTGCCGTCCTGGGGTTTCGCCAATACTGGCACGCGGTTCGGAAAATTTATACAGGCGGCAGCGGCCACCACAACCGAGGAGAAGTTCAGCGATGCCGGGCAGGTGCACTTGCTCACCGGCGTCTGCCCGACCGTAGCTTTGCACGTCCTGTGGGACTGTCCCGACGGGGTGCAGAGCACGGACGACATACGGAAGTTTGCCGGCCGTTATGGCGTTTTGCCGGGTGCCATCAATCCCAACCTCTTTCAGGACCAGGAATACAAGTACGGTTCCTTCGGCAATCCCGATCCCGCCGTTCGCAAGCGTGCGTTGCAGCACACCAAGGACAGCATTGAGATCGCCCGGCGCCTGCACTGCAGAGACATTTCCATGTGGTTTGCGGACGGCTCAAACTACCCGGGGACGGCGAATATCCGGCAGCGCAAGCAATGGTTCAAGGAGGCGCTGAAGGAGTCGCATGGCTTGCTGTCTCCGGGGCAACGGCTTCTGGTGGAGTACAAGCCCTTTGAGCCCGCTTTCTACCACACCGATATTGCCGATTGGGGTATGGCTCTGCTGCTGGCGCGTGCCGCCGGGCCGCAGGCGCGAGTGCTGGTCGATACGGGACACCACTATGCGGCGCAGAACATCGAGCAGATCGTTGCCTGGCTTCTCTCGGAGGATATGCTGGGAGGCTTTCACTTTAACGATCGCCGTTATGCCGATGATGACTTGACCCTGGGCTCCATCGATCCCTACCAGGTGTTTCGGATCTTCCACGAGATACGCTTCTTCGAGTGGGAAACCGGAAAACCGGCCGACATTGCGTACATGGTCGACCAGAGTCACAATCTCAAGGGAAAAATCGAGGCTATGATCCAAACCGTGACGGTCGCGCAGGAACTCTACTCCAAGGCAGCTCTGGTCGACGGCGGAGAGCTGGCGACGGCGCAGAAAAATTGCGATCTGGTGGCGGCCGAGTCCCTGCTGCAGGATGCGTTCGCGACCGATGTTAGGCCGGTGATCCAGGAATGGCGGGAGTCCAAGGGGCTGCCCAAGAACCCCATGGAAGCATTCCGCCAGAGCGGCTACCTTGAGCGCATCACCCAGGAGCGCGCAGCCCGGAATGCACACAGCGTCTCGTCCTATGCCTGAGAGCATTCATGCGAAGCCCTATCTGGCTTTCGATTTTGGCGCCGAAAGTGGACGGGCGGTTCTAGCGCATCTTCAATCGGGAATTCTCACGACGGAGGAAGTACATCGCTTCGCCAATGAGCCGGTCGAATATGGCGGATCTCTGCATTGGGACGTGGCGCGACTCTGGTTCGAAGTGCGCAAGGCGCTGGCGCGGCTGCAATCAGAAGAAGTGGAACTGGCCGGCATCGGCGTTGACACCTGGGGCGTGGACTACGCCCTGCTGGGAGAACGCGGTGAGTTGCTGCAAAACCCTTATCACTACCGCGATCGTCGGACTGAAGGTGTGATGGAGGAAGTCTTCCGGAAAGTCGCCCGGGAGGAAATCTATCAGACGACTGGCGTTCAGTTCATGCCGATCAACACTCTGTATCAACTGTTCGCCGCACGACGGGATAGCCCCAAACTTCTTGCGGCAGCGAAGCGACTCATTACCATCCCAGATCTCTTCCACTACTGGCTGTCGGGGAATGCGGTGTGCGAATTTACCATTGCAACCACTACCCAGATGGTGGACCCGGTGAAGCGTAGTTGGGCCACGGGCTTGATGCAGAGGTTGGACCTGCCGGTTGATTTGCCTGGGCCCCTTGTGGAACCAGGCTCGATCCTGGGGACAATCCTGCCGGACATCGCGGGACATTCTGCACTCGCTGGTGCCAGGATCATCGCGCCGGCTTGTCACGACACGGGTTCGGCGGTGGCCGCAATTTCGGCTCGCGAGGGCACGGCTTTTCTCAGTTCTGGGACGTGGTCGCTTCTAGGCACGGAACTGGATTCCCCGGTGATCACAGCCGATGCCTTGCGGCTGAACTTGACCAACGAAGGCGGCGTCAACGGCACTACGAGGCTGCTCAGGAACGTGATGGGGCTCTGGATGCTGCAGGGCTGCCGGCAATCCTGGGCGGCGCAAGGGCGTAGTTACGACTACCGCGAATGGATCGAACTGGCGGGTCGTGAGGCATCGTTTCGTCACCTGGTTGATCCCGACGACGGCTCCTTCTTGCGCCCCGCGAATATGCTCGCAGCCATCAACCAGTTCTGCGCACGGACCCACCAATCCGCTCCGGAGGAACCGGGTGCATACGCACGGGCCATTCTGGAGAGCCTGGCGTTCAAGTATCGTCTGGTGATCCGAGATCTTGAACAGGTGACCGGGACAGGCATCGAGCAGATTCGCATCATCGGTGGCGGCTCGAAGAATCGGCTTCTGAATCAACTGACGGCGGATTCGACCGGGAGGCGAGTGCTGGCGGGTCCGACTGAGGCAACGGCGCTCGGGAACGTCGCGGTCCAAATGCTGGCGACGGGAGCCGCATCCTCGCTGCGGGAAGTCCGGGAAATTGTGGATCGATCATTCCCGACCGAAGTTTTTGAGCCGGTTGAGACCGACAAGTGGGATCGGCACGCGGAAAGATTCGAACAATATTGCGAGAGTGCTTATGCCTGAGATCAAAGAGACTACTCACCTGAAGGATTTGTGGAACGAAGCGAAAGCGCAGACCATGGTGGGCGATCAGCTTGCCCTGTTGCGGTATCGCTCGAACCTGCTGGGCGCGGACTTCCGCATCACCAATTTTGGCGGAGGAAACACAAGTTCGAAGCTGGAACTTCCCGACCCGTTCACGGGCCGGCCGGTCCGAGTGCTGGCGGTAAAAGGCAGCGGCGGAGACCTCGGGTCCATCACCGAAGCCGGATTTGCCTTGCTCTATCGGGATCGTCTGGAACAGCTCAAGGAGTTATATCGCGGTGAACAGTACGAAGACGAAATGGTGCGCTATTATCCGCTCGCGGCTTTTGGCGAGAATCGCGTAGCGGCTTCGATTGATACTCCCCTGCACGCATTTCTTCCTTTTGCCCACGTGGACCACTTGCATCCGGATTGGGCCATCGCCTTGGCTGCGAGCGCGAATGGGAAACGAAAGCTGGAAGAATTCAACCGGGAATTTGATCGCAAGATCGTGTGGGTGCCCTGGCAGCGTCCGGGATTTGAACTGGCGCTTCTGATTGAACGGGCCGTGCAAGACAACCCTGGAACGGAAGGCTTGGTTCTAGGCGGCCATGGCTTGTTTACCTGGGGAACGACGCAACGCGACTGCTACTTGAACAGCATTCACACTATCGATCAGATGGGCGAATTTATTCTGAAACATCAGTCGAGCAAGAATTCGCTGTTCGGCGGAGTCGAGTATGGCTCGGTTCAAGATCGCAAGAGCATCGCCACTCAAATCCTGCCGGCTCTGCGTGGAGCCTTGTCCTCGAATCGCCGTGTGGTGGCTCACTATGCCGACGATGAAGATGCTCTGACCTTCGCGGGATCGCAGTGGGCGAAGGATTTGAGCACGCTCGGCACCAGTTGTCCGGATCATTTCTTGAGAACCAGAGTCTGCCCGCTATTTCTTCCCTGGGATCCTGCGAAAGAGGATGTTGCCGCGCTGAAGGCACGCATCCAGCCCGAGGTCGTCGCGTATCGAGCCGCATATAAGAAATATTACGAAGCGTGGGCATCGAGCGGTTCGCCGAAGCTGCGGGATTCGAACCCCTCCGCCGTTCTCGTTCCGGGCTTGGGCCTGTTTGGCTTCGGCAAGAACAAGAAGGAAGCGCGAATCACAACCGAGTTTTTCATCAATGCCATTCATGTAATGGCCGGCGCGAACGCCCTGGAAGACGGGAACGTCTCCCATCCCCTGCCGCAGGCCCGGCGCGCGGAGCAGTCGCAGCAGTTCACGCAGTTCCACAACTATGTGGCGCTTCCCCGATCCGAAGCGTTCCGCATCGAGTATTGGGCTCTCGAAGAAGCCAAGCTGCAACGCATGCCCGCCGAAGCGGAATTCAGCCGCAAGATCGCGCTCGTCATCGGAGGCGCGAGCGGAATTGGGCGCGAAGTCGCGCTGCTGCTGGCACGGAAGGGCGCTCACATCGTCATCGCGGATTTTGATCGGGACGGCGCCAAGAGAGTAGCCGATGAAGTCGCCGCCCTTGCGTCGGCGGAGGTGGTAGCGCATGTCGCCGTCGACCTGGGATCGTCGGTGTCGCTGTCTGACGCGTGCAAGTTCGCGATTTCGCAATTTGGCGGCCTCGATGTGATCGTCAATACGGCTGCTGTCTATCCTGTGCCGGGCGCCGATGGCGAACTCTCGGATGCACAGTGGGCGCAAGCATTCCTGGTCAATGTCACAGGCAACTATCTTCTCGCCCGCCAAACCGAGTGGGTGTTCAAAGATCAGGGCCTGTCCGCAGCCATGGTGCTGACCGGTTCCGCCAACGCGGTGGTTCCAAAGAAAGGCAGCGAAGCATACGACACCAGCAAAGCTGCGCTTAGCCACCTCATTCGAGAGCTGTCGATCAAACTCGGTCCGCGCGTACGCGTGAACGGAATTGCTCCGGCGACCGTGGTCGCAGGTTCCACCATGTTCCCTCGCGATCGGGTGATGCAATCTCTGGAGAAATACAAGATTAGCTTTTCGGATTCGGAGTCGACCGACGAACTACGGGGCAAACTCGCCGATTTCTACGCGCAACGCACGCTGACAAAACAACCCATCCTGCCACAGGACTGTGCTGCCGCGATCGTATGGCTGGCCAGCGATCAGAGCGCGAAGACGACGGGGCATGTCATCCCTGTGGACGGGGGACTCTCGGAGGCCTTTCTGCGCTAGGAAGCGAATCGGAGGCGGGACTTGTGCGGGACTAGGCCAATGGTGGCATTCGGTCCGCTGGTTCTGGTAAGTTCGACGGTTATTGCGGGCCACGGAAGCTGCGTCGGCACGGCCGAATCTTCAAGCAGGCTTCGACTGACGCCCGCAGGATTTGAAAGATGGCTAAAGGCAACCACGTCCTGAACTCTTCACAGGTCGTCAATATCGAGGATTTACGCCGGCTGGCGCAACGCCGTCTGCCGAGGTCAGTGTTCGACTATCTGGATGGCGGCGCCGAAGCAGAGTTCACATTAGCCGAGAATTGTCGCGCCTTTCGCGACGTGATCTTCCGTCCTCGCGGCGCGGTTGCCGTAGGCGACTGCAGCCTTAAGACCTGCGTGCTCGGTCACGAACTTTCTTTTCCCGCCATGCTCGCCCCAGTGGGATACAGCCGGCTGATGCATCCCGGCGGCGAAGTGGCGGCCGCGCGCGCCGCTGGTCTGGCGGGCACTGGTTATATCCTCTCGACCATTTCCGGGCACAAACTGGAGGATGTAAAAGCCGCGTCCCAGGGCCCCGTCTGGTACCAGTTGTACTTGCTAGGTGGCCGCGAAGCGGCCGAAGGCGCCCTCGACCGCGCGCGCCGCGCCGGCTTTTCGGCCTTAGTGATCACGGTGGATACGGCGGTGGCAGGCATGCGCGAGCGCGACCCGCGCAACGGCATGAAGGAACTGCTGGGCACTTCGCTCTTCGCGAAAATTCCCTATGTCCCCAACATTCTCGCTCATCCGCGCTGGCTCACGTCGTTCTTGCTCGATGGAGGTGTGCCCAAACTGCAGAACGTTATTCTCCCAGGCCAAGGCCCACTGGAACTCATCGACGTCGCGGCGGCCTTGGCGCGAGCAGCGGTGACCTGGGAAGACTTGCGCTGGATCCGCCAACAGTGGCCCGGCCCGATCGTGGTCAAAGGGCTTCTACGGGGCGACGATGCCCGGCGCGCCGCCGATGAAGGTGCGGCAGCGGTAGTCGTTTCGAACCACGGCGGACGGCAACTTGATTCGGTCTCCGCTTCGTTGCGGGCGCTTCCCGAGGTCGTCGCCGCGGTGAACGGACAGGTCGAAGTATTGATGGATGGCGGGATCCGCCGTGGCGGCGACATCGTCAAAGCCATCTGCCTGGGAGCGCGGGCAGTTCTGATCGGTCGAGCCTATGCCTACGGACTCGCCGCAGCAGGACAGGCGGGCGTGGCCCGGACGCTAGAGATATTGCGATGCGACGTTGAGCGAACTCTTCGACTGCTGGGCTGCGCGTCGGTGGCAGACCTGGATCGCTCGTATCTGGAAACGCCCCGCGCCTCGGTCCTCGATTGAGCGGCAAGAACCAAGGCGTGGCTGCAAATGCGAACGCGAAGACAATGTGACAGACGCGCAGCCTAAGCGTCTGTACAATATTCAAAGGAACTCCGTCGAGTCTGTCTATGACACGGAGAGATGGCCGAGTGGCTGAAGGCGCACGCTTGGAAAGCGTGTTTACTCGAAAGGGTAACGTGGGTTCGAATACCCTCGCCGAATCAGTTGTTTACGTGGAATCTACTCCACGCTGAAATTCTAAGGCGTGTTGCCTTTCAGCGCAAGCGATTCTGCGAGTTTTTTCACGTGAGCGCGTTGTGACGCGGCTAAAGATTTCATTCGCTTTCCTGGATAGAGTTGTTTCAGTGCCCGTTGGTTTCTACGAAAACGATGTACTTGGGCACGGCTCACGCATGTTCGGGAGCAATACTCTTGGTCAATCCGGGTCTTAGAAAATAGCTTCCCGCAACCGTCCCTTGTTTCAGGGCAGATTCCCACGTACAGGCGCACAGGCGTTAAGCGGATAGTCTTCCTTGTGCCCGTTATGACCTTCTTGTCCAGCAGTCGAATCAACCGGAAAGCTATGGCTTCCAACTTAGCTTGCTCACGGTCTTGTGCGGATTGCTCTGAACGAAAAACGCTGACTAAGTCCAGACCCTCCGCGCGTGTGAATTTTGCGGTCACGTGCCGCAACGGTAACTCTATTTCTCGGTCACTAGCCGCCGCCGCCGTCAGAATCTTGCCGAATGCCTGTTGTGTCCATCCAACTTCCTGTCCCCGGTAGGAATCTTCAAGCCAAGGGTGCTCGGTCATCAGTGCGTTGATTTGTCTGAGAAGTGGTAGACCTGGATGGTCCTGCAAGCCCGGTGCCCAGAAAAAGCACGTCAGCTCCAATTCTGCCTTCGATTGGTCTTCAGGTGTCTCAATCAACCGTTGCGAAAAATCAACAGCCCACTCCAGCCGCTTCAAGGGCGTTTTCCCGATGCGCCTTAACGCCACAGAAATAAGGGATTCCTTCATAGCGAGCCTCCATATTTGTGTAATAGTATTACAGTCTTGACAGTATTACAAGCAAAAGCGCACAATGATTGCGATGACAAACGATTCTCAAGACACGCATCAAGACGATTGAGGATAAGACACACACGGGGCCATGGTCGGACGTT
>Ga0182014_10000376_pt1 | contig 58145 bp, 51 predicted proteins | sample 612S2DmetaG_FD_120489 | JGI IMG/M metagenome (GOLD analysis project Ga0182014, IMG submission 120489) | Permafrost microbial communities from Stordalen Mire, Sweden - 612S2D metaG | ecosystem: Environmental > Terrestrial > Soil > Wetlands > Permafrost | place: Sweden: Stordalen | collected... | reverse complement strand
TTCGATGCAGCGACTGCGCGGCCTGCGCGGTTCATTGCCCGAACGGAGTGCATGTAGCGGCGCGGCTGAGCCGGGCCCAGGAGCTGTTTGCAAGCTGAAGCTCTTGGTGGGGCCGGGGCTGCCTGCCTTCCTGCCGTAGCGCGGCACTGCCGAGTGAAGGCGGGCGCCATGGTAAGTTAAGTCCGCCCCAGAACGAAAAACGCGTGGAATTGGGTTTCAGGCTGCCTTACTGAGCGGCTTGGGCGGCGCGAGGAGCTGTTTTTTCGCTTCCGCGAGGCGGGTGTGGTGGGCTGCCAGGCGGGAGATTCAGAGTTTTGAAAAATCAAATTGCGGGGGCAGGGCCTGGCGCGGCTAGTCGCGCTCGAAGTCGTAGGTTTCCCCTTTACTTGCCGCAAGTTGGGTGAGAAGCGCGTCCTCTTCGACGGCTTGCTGGAGAGTGGCTTTGCGTTCCTGCTGCAGCTCGCGGAGCATGTCCATGTTCTTTTCCACGCGGCGCTGGATGCGGTGCTCGTAGAGAGCCGCGTTTCCACCAGCGATCAGCAGACCATCCCCTTGCAGATCCAAGCCCTGCAGAATTCGAACGGGAAATTCTGCGGGAACGGGTGCGCGCCGGTTTGGCTCACGCCCGGCAGAACGGAAAGCGGCTGGGCCGGCCGATCACCGCAGCGACACAGGCCGAGTCTGGTGGAGCGGTGGCCTTCCACTGGATTCGCATCTTGCTCCCGCCCGAGGACTCGAACTCGATCACACATTCTTCGATCGGTGCGCGGAACGGCACAACCAGCTCCACGAACGCGGCTTGGTTGCCTTCCGCCTGATGCGTGCCCGGAGGGAATTGAGGCGGCGTCGGGAGTGCCAAGGGGAGGCAGTCCCAGCGTGACTCGCCATTCCAGCAGCTCCGCAACCTGGTGGGACAACATCGCATAAGCTTCGGCGTCGAACTGCCCGCGGTATAGCCAACGAACCGTTCCACTCTGGTCCAAAAGAATCAGGTAGGCGGCATTCGGCGATTGAAAGCCGAGCCGCTGCTTCCAGCGGTCCGTCCCACCGTAGACCGTGATTACGTGCTCGTGATCTTCCCGCGAGGTGCCTTTGCGCATCCCGCCATCGATGAACCACTTTCCCAGGCGTGCCATGCCGCCGATCATGGGAACTTCGTAGAACGTGACCTGTGGATTATCTCCGAAGTCCTTGCGGAACCGGCCGACCCACGCTTCCACCGCGAAACGCGAATCATAGGTGAAGCCCAGAGCGAGCAGGGCGACGTGGCCGGAAGCCGCATCCGGCAAGACGGCGCCCGGCCAGTGAGGAACTCGCCTTTTAAAAGGGGCATCGCCGAAGCGACCAGGAGTACAGGAAGCATGACGGTAAGATGCGGCCTCCATCACCGCTGTTGGAGAGATTTTCGAACAGATAGTGGGACACGATCCACTCCTGCCCCTGGGCATAACCAAACAGTTCGGCACAGGCCCTGAAGAAGACTCGCCACCGCACCAGCCAGTGGAGAGCCTCGTCTTGGCCGTATACCGCGGCAGAAAGGGCCAGAACTTCGTCCCGGTACCGGTCGAGTCTCGCCAGCCACGCTTCGCACGTTTTCTGGTAGTGAACGCCGTTGACCCGCCAACGCTCGCGAATGCTGAAATGGTCCTGAAAGTGGAGCAGCAGGTCGTCGCTGGGCATCAGGCCGCTGGTGAAGAAGTGCTGCGCCATCCAGTCGGCGGGGCCACGCACTTCGAAGGGGTAGGCGAAGCGGCTGTGCGCAAATACGTGTACGAACAGCAGGGCATCCGGGCGCGACCACGAAGCGATACGCCGCAGCAGCTCCGCGTAGTTGCGCATATGTTCGAACATTTCCACCGAGACCACGCGATCGAAACGGCGCGCGGTGTCGAATTCGTTATGTCGGCGGTGGCCACTTCCAGATTCGTCAAACCTCGGCGCGCGGCCTCAGCGTCGATGAATTGCTTCTGCGACCGGGAATTGGAAACCGCCAGGATGCGGCTATTCGGATAGTGGCCCGCCATGTAAAGCGAAAGGGAGCCCCAGCCGCAGCCCAATTCGAGCACGTCCTGGCCGTCTTCCAGGCGGGCGCGCCGGCAAGTGAGGTCGAGCAATCGGGGCCGCGGATTGAATGCCGCCACGAGAAACGTCACCGACAGAAGGACGCACAGCAGAGCCTGGAATTGGAAGAAGAGAAGGAACTTGAGCGGCAGGTTGCCGCCCCACTCGCGGCGCAGTTGCACGTAGCGTCCCTCTTCGCGATGGCCGATGACGCGCGTGAAGAGAAGAAAGATCCCGAGCCGCAGGCCCCAGAGCGCCGCCATCGCCGCGATCAGCAGCGAGCGCACCGGGTAGCCGCCTGCCGTTGCGGCGTAGATCGCGCCGAGCAAAGCCAGGCCGCCCGCCCATCCAGCCTCCACGATGGCGGCATTCCGAAGGGGCAGGTGGATCAGCCACAGTACCAGCATTAAACCGCAGACTGACGTTGTCCCGATGATCAGTGCGTGCAGGATGGCGGCTGTCATCAGGCCTCCGCGCGCAATGCCGCGCCCAGTTTTCTCAGCACAGGGGCCAGCAACAGGTAGATGACCAGCGATGCCAGCGAACCGAGGACCAGCCACGCCACAAGAGCGTGCATAGTAGCCGTCCAGAGAGTTGCAATCGCGCTCCAGACATCGGTCCGGATCATGTTGAGGATCTGGACCAGAGAGATCCCGGCCGGCCGCGCTGCGAAGATCCACTCCCCCACTCGGATGAAAGGGATCAGGAGAGCAAACTGCAAGGGGTATTCGAAGTAGTTGACCAACTGGATCGCGGGCGCGTTCGGACGGAACACGACGGCCGCCAGGAAACACAGGATGGAAGTGGAACCCAGGACCGGCGTGACGCCGAGCGTGATTCCGAGCGCAATACTCAGCGCGATCTTCTCAGGTGTGATCCCCTGGCGCAGCAAGTCCAGGATCGGGATCACGATTCTACGGCGCAGGAAACCAGCTCTCATTGGGCCTTTCTCCACAGAATAGTTTCCGCCGGCTCATCCCCGCCGAGACGCATCAGTTGAATCCACAGGCCCCTGGTCCAGGCGAATGTAGCCGGGCGGAGGGACTCGACCGGGCCCATCGATGGTCATGAGCAGCGCAAAGCACAGATCGTAATCGATGCTATTGAGGGTGGAGTTGATTTCGGACGGCACTCAATCCGCGCAGGCCGCCAGGAGAGCAATCGACTGCGGTGCGGAAGGCGTCAGCAAGAGGGTGCTCGCGCGCAAGCTCTCCCCGGCCTCAGTGATCACGTGCCAACCCTCGTCCGCCGGTTCAACCAACTCCACCTTCGCCCCTTTCCGCACGTCGAACGGCTCGGCCAAATGCCTGGCGAGCGCGGTCATCCCATCCACTCCCCGGTACCGGACGTGCCCACCTTCGATAAACCACGGCGCCACCCAGCCGGTCTGCTCCCATCGCTCGAACGCTTCCCGGAAACGGGCGTCCCGGTGCCGGCATTGAAGACAACATCATTGGACTGCTGACTGGGCACAAGAGCCGGGAATTGCGGCGGTTTCAGCATTTCCGGGAAGAGCTGAAGCGCAAAACGGTCGATCTGATTGCAGGGGTGCTGGACAAAGCCGGCGAAGGCGGAAACAATGCATCTAGTTCACGCCTACTTCACGCGGGCAAAAAAGGACGCAAAAAACCGCGGCTGAAGACTCTAAGTGATTGAAAATAATGGCGGGGACGACGGGGCTCGAACCCGCGACCTCCGACGTGACAGGCCGGCGTTCTAACCAACTGAACTACGTCCCCGCATGCTCACGCGAACATTTCTGATGCTAGCATGATCGGCGCGCTGAGTCCAAATCGGCACCCGCGGCGCCCGCGAGTGAAAGCGCCTTGCCCACCCATGAAGCCTGTACCGCCTCAGTCGTAATACCCGTGAACGTCGAATCCCGGCAGATCCGCTCCCGCCTGCGCCTGCAAATCGCCGCGCAGGCGATCCAGAATCTCCGTCGCCTTCTGGAATTGAAAAGCCGACTGGTTATTGGGACCGTACACGCTCACCACCAAACCGCACAATTCGCGCATACGAGCGCTAACCGCCCGCAGCTCTCGACCCAATTCGTAATGCTCGTCCCGGGTCAGGGGCAGAGAGTTCTCCCAAGCCATCCGAGGTTTTCCCGAAGCCGATGGGGTGCGGTGGAGTGCATTTCCGGTTTGGCGGGATGCCGGATCGCGATCACAAGCCCAATGGGGCCTTTGGGTCCCGACGGTCAGTCTACCACATATCCCCCAGATTCATTTGGCGGCCTTCAGCTGCAAGTCGATGGTCACGTCCTGGCGGGAATCGAAGGTGCTGACGGTACGCTTGTCGCTGGCCGACCCGCGGAATTCCGCGCGCAGTTCATAATCCACATCCGCGTTGAGATCGTGAAAGTAGTAGCTGCCGTCCGCCTGGGATATGAAGGACCGGACCTGCATCGTCCGCTTGTTTTCGAGCTGCACTACAGCGCCGTCCTGGGGCGCTCCATCGGGCGCGTGCACCACCCCTTGGACGTTGCGCGTCTGCTGGCTCCCCTTCTTCTTCTGCTGGGCAAGCGCCGCGTCGGAGAATCCCCCGGAGCATGCCAGCAAGGCGCACAGGGCCACCCAGCCGAGCGCGCCAACCGCCTTTCTAAAGGCGGGCCGGAAATGGGTGTGCATGCCCATCCTACTTCCAGTCCTCGTCGGCATCTTCGTCCTCTTCGTCTTCCTCGAGGTAATCGTCCTCTTCCTCTTCCTCTTCGTCCTCCTCAGGATCTTCCGCCGACTCCAGCTCGAGCGGTTCCACGCTCACCACCGTCAAATCCGCCCCGCACTCGTCACAACTGACGATGTCGCCTTCGTCTACGTCGTCTTTATCGAGATCGATTGCGCCGTCGCATACCGGGCACGTCACCATGATGAAAAGCCTCCCAAATTATTACTGATAGCCGATAGATTCCGGGTTTGGCAAGCCCGTTGCCCGATGTTCATCGGATTTTCAAACGCCGCCGACTTCCCCCTTGTGCCATTGTAATCAACCCACCGGTTCGTGGCGGCCAGGGTTCATTATAATGAGAGTATTCATGCACCAGAAACTCAACGAGAGGGTGGTGGACCTGGATCCACTGGCCACCGCGGAGTGGCTCGAATCGCTGGATCGGATCGTCGATGAGGAGGGTCCCGACCGGGCCGCCTATTTGCTGGAACAACTGCGGCAGCGCGCGGTCGCCAGCGGGGTCGAACTCGCGCCCCAACTGAACACGCCCTACGTCAATACCATCCGCCCCGAACAGGAAGTGCCGTACCCCGGCGATCGCGCCATGGAACGGCGTATCAAGAGCCTGATTCGCTGGAACGCCATGGCCATGGTGGTCCGGCAGAACAAGTACGACAGCGGCATCGGCGGCCACATTTCCACCTACGCTTCGCTGGCCACCCTGCTCGAGGTCGGTTTCAACCATTTCTTCCATGCTCACTACGGCGACCAGCCCGGCGATCTGGTTTATTTTCAAGGCCACGCGTCGCCCGGTGTTTACGCGCGAGCCTTCCTCGAAGGGCGCCTGAGCGAGGAGCGTCTCAAGAACTTCCGCCACGAGCTTCGCGATTCCCCCGGCCTTTCCTCCTATCCGCACCCCTGGCTGATGCCCGATTTCTGGCGATTTCCCACCGTTTCCATGGGCCTTGGGCCCATCAACGCCATTTATCAGGCGCGTTTCATGCGCTACCTCGAAAACCGCGGCCTTATCCAGCCTACTCCACGCAAGGTCTGGGCTTTTTTGGGCGACGGCGAAACCGACGAGCCTGAATCGCTGGGCTCGCTCACGCTGGCATCCCGCGAAAGACTCGACAACCTGGTTTTCGTCGTAAACTGCAACCTCCAGCGGCTGGACGGCCCGGTGCGCGGCAACGGTAAGGTAATTCAGGAACTGGAGGGAGTCTTCCGCGGCGCCGGCTGGAATGTGGTCAAGCTGATCTGGGGCAGCGAGTGGGACGACCTGCTGGCGCGCGACACCACCGGCCTGCTCGTGAAGCGCATGTCCGAAGTGGTGGATGGCGAATTCCAGACCTACGTCACCAAAGACGGCGCCTGGCTGCGCCAGCACTTTTTCGGCAAATACCCGGAGCTGCTCGACCTGGTTTCGCACCTCAGCGACGACCAGCTCTACCGCCTCAAGCGCGGCGGACACGATCCGCGCAAGGTCTATAACGCCTACAAGGCCGCGGTGGAAACTGCCGGCCGCCCCACCGTCGTCCTGGCCCATACCGTCAAAGGCTACGGCTTGGGCGAGGCCGGCGAGGGCCGCAACATCACCCACCAGCAGAAGAAGCTCAACGAGCAGGAAATCGAGCGTTTCAAGTCCCGCTTCGAAATCCCCATCCCGGACGACGCCGCGCGCAACGCATCGTTCTACAAACCCCCTGCCGACAGTCCCGAAATGGCCTACCTGCACGAGCGCAGGCGCCAGCTCGGCGGCTATATGCCCAGCCGGACCGTGGATGTGCCGGCTTTGACGGCGCCCCCGTTACAGTTGTTCGCCGAATCGCTGGAAGGCTCTTCCGGCCGCGAAGTCTCCAGCACCATGGCCTTCGTCCGCGTGCTCACGCTCCTCCTGAAACACCCCGATCTCGGCAAACATGTAGTACCTATCATCCCCGATGAAGCCCGTACCTTCGGCATGGAGTCGCTGTTCCGCCAGTTCGGCATCTACGCCAGCCAGGGTCAGCTCTATCGCCCCCACGACGCCGAAATGTTTCTGTACTACAAGGAATCGAGGGACGGTCAGATTCTCGAAGAGGGCATCACCGAAGCCGGTTCCATGGCCTCCTTCACCGCCGCCGGCACGGCCTACGTGAACTATGGCGCCGACATGATTCCCTTCTTCATTTACTATTCCATGTTCGGATTTCAGCGCGTTGGCGACCTGATCTGGGCATTCGGCGACGCTCGGGGAAAAGGCTTCCTCTGCGGGGGCACCGCCGGGCGCACCACCCTCTCCGGCGAAGGGCTGCAGCACCAGGATGGCCACAGCCTCCTGCTGGCCAGCACCGTGCCCAATTGCGCTGCCTACGACCCCGCGTACGCCTATGAAATCGCCATCGTCGTACAGGACGGCATCCGCCGCATGTACCAGCAGCGCGAGGATCTGTTCTACTATCTCACCCTGTACAACGAAAACTATCCCATGCCGCCCATGCCCGGAGACCTCAACCCCGAAGGCGTGCTCAAGGGCATCTATCGTTTCCGCTCCGCCGAAAATGGCAAGGCCCAAGTACAGTTGTTCGGCAGCGGTCCGATTCTCAACGAAGCGTTGCGCGCGCAGCGGATTCTGGCCGAAAAGTACGACCTGGCTGCCGATGTCTGGAGCGTCACCAGTTACACCGAGCTGCGGCGTGAGGCCCTGGAAGTGGAACGCTGGAACCGTCTGCACCCCGACCAGCCGGAGCGAATCCCCTATCTGCTCACCGCGTTGAAGGACGCCGCCGGCCCCATCGTGGCGGCCACCGATTATATGAAGGCCCTGGCGGACCAGGTCGCACCATGGCTGCCGGGACGGATGGAAACGCTGGGAACCGATGGATTTGGTCGCAGTGACAACCGCGAGTACTTGCGGAAACATTTCGAAATCAACGCCGAGTCGATCGTGACGGCGGCGTTGTCGCGGCTGGCGCGCGACGGCAAGTTCGACGCCAAGAAAGCTAAGGCGGCTTTTGCCGAGCTTGGTGTCGATACCGAACGCAGCGATCCCGCCCGCGCCTGAATCGATGCGCACCGGCCAGCGCATCGCCCTTGCCGGCATGGCGGTGAGCGCTACGCTGGCAGTCGCCAAGATTCTCGTCGGCCTGGCTGGCCATTCCACCGCCGCCGTGGCCGATGGCGTGGAATCGTCCACCGATCTGCTCACCTCTTCCCTGCTCCTGGCCGGCCTCACCCTGGGCGCCAAGCCCGCCGACGAGAACCATCCCTACGGCCACGGCCGCGTGGAAATCCTGAGTGGATTGCTTATCGGTCTGGGCTTAGCCGTGCTTGGCGCGCTCATCGCGTATTCTTCCATCGACCGTCTCGGGCGCCCGCACCTGTTCTTGCAGCCCTATGTGGTGTGGCCGCTGGTGGCCTCGCTCGTCGCCAAACCCGCCCTGGCCCTCTCGAAGTTCCGCTATGGCCGTAGGATCCAGAGCGCCGCCCTGGTCGCCGACGCCTGGCACGACGCCACCGATTCCACCTCCGCGGCAACGGCCCTCATCGCCGTCGGCCTTTCCCTCTACAACCCCAGCCGTTTCGTTTCAGCCGATTGTTATGGCGGCCTGGCGGTCGGAATACTGGTCGTCACCGCCGGCGCCCGCGTCGCTTACCAGACCGCCATGCAGTTGATGGACACCATGCCCGACGACCGGCTGATGGACAAGATCCGCCAGGCCGCTGCCCAGGTGGATGGCGTCCGCGGCGTGGAAAAGTGCTACGCCCGCAAGACCGGCCTCCGCTACCACGTCGATCTGCACCTGGAAGTCGACCCGGATATGACCGTGCGCCAATCCCACGAAATCGCCCACCAGGCGCGCCTGCATATTCTGAAGTCCCTCGACTGGGTAGCCGACGTGCTCGTCCACGTGGAGCCTGCCCCGTAGACGTATGCGGCCCCGCCGGGGATATACCGTCCTTCGACCCTTTTCCTTGACCGTGTGGTGGTTTGCTGTTACGGTCTAAGCATGTCGCTATCGGCTCGCAACAAATTGCCGGGTGTAATTGAAGAAGTGCAACTTGGCACGATTATGGCGAGGATCCTGGTCAAAGTCGGAGATAACATCGTCGAAAGCGTGATCACGCGAGCCAGCGCCGAAGAACTGAAGCTCGCCAAGGGCGATTCGGTCCGGGTGATCATTAAGTCCACCGAGGCGATGATCGAGAAGGGCTAGCCACTTACCCCGGTCGACGCGAGATATCCAGTCCGCGTGATTTCCGTGAACCAGGCCCCGGCGGCTTGCGTACCTCAATCTGAGATGCTGCGCGAAGGATACACAGTGTTGTGGGTGCTGTATGCGGCGGTGTGGGTGGTGGCCGCATTAGGTTCCAAGCGTACCATCCGGCGGCAATCGGCAACAAGCACCATCCTCCATAGCCTTCTCGTCACAGTTGGCTTTCTCCTGATCTTCCAGCCCTGGCGCCTGGGTTGGTTGAACGTTCGATTTCTTCCGGACACGCGAACAACCGCGATTTGCGGCCTCGCCATTACCGCTGCCGGCATAGGCTTCGCATTTTGGGCCCGTTTCACGCTCGGAGGTAACTGGAGCAGTACGGTGACCATCAAGGAAGATCACCGCCTGATTCAGCGCGGGCCGTATCGCATCGTGCGCCATCCGATCTATTCCGGCATTCTTCTCGCGGCGGTCGGGACCGCGATCGGCTATGGAATGGCGCCCTGCCTGATCGGCGTCGCCATCGCCTTCTTCCACTTCTGGACCAAGTGGCGGATCGAAGAACGATTCATGGTGGAGCAGTTCGGCGCGCAGTACATTCAATACCGGCAGGAAGTCAAAGCCCTCGTCCCAGGCATGCTCTGAATTTCAGGCGGCGCTTTCCGGGGCAATGGCCGCTTCGATCCGGTCCATCAGGCAGTGAACCAGGAATTGATGGCCTTCCTGCGCCCGCGCCGTCTTCGGATGCCGGACCACCACGGCGCAGCCGGCCAGTTCCCTGGCACGTCCTCCGTCCGAGCCCAGCAAGGCAATCGACCGCATTCCCAAGCTCTTGGCCGCCTCGAGCGCGGCCACAACGTTAGGCGAGTTGCCGCTGGTGCTAAAGGCGACGAGAAGATCGCCTGGCGACCCCAGCGCGGCGATCTGGCGGGAGAAAACCTGTTCGAATTCGAAATCGTTGGCGATGCAGGTGAGGACCGAAGCGTCGGCCGACAGGGCGATGGCCGGAAGAGCGCGGCGGTTGACGGTATACCGTCCCACCAGTTCCCCCGCCAGGTGCTGGGCCTCCGCCGCGCTCCCTCCGTTACCGCACAGAAGCAGCTTGTGACCGGTTCCGAGCGTCTCCACGCACCATCCCGCGGCAACCTCCACCACTGGCTCCAACTCTTTTAGCGATTGCAGCACTTCGAGTGCCTCGTCTATCGTCTGTTGATACTTGCTCATATTATTTAGTGAGACATCGGTTTCGCCGAGCTCCCCGCGGCGACAAGCACCGCTCCCTCAGATGCCGTGAAAAAATCGAATCGCAGGCCGAAGGCCTGCTCCACAAGGCCGGCAAGTGCAGTGGAATCTTCGTGGAGCAGGCGTTTACGCCTGCGCTTTTTCGGTCGCAGCCGATTTTTTCACGGCTCCTCGGGGAGCGGTTTTGGCGCCCTACTCCTCCAGGACATTGACCTCTCGAAATGTTCCGCTGTGCGGATCGAACAAAAGCGTCTTGATTTCGTAAGGCCGGAAAGTGCCCGACCACGATTTTCCCAGAAAGCGCAGATCGATCCGCGCCGGCGTGCTCTTGCCGGAACTTTCATAGCCTCGCAGAATCAGGCCATCGCCCGCCTCCGCTTGTTTGATCGCCGTCACTATGACATTGCGCGGGCTCGCCGCCAGAAAAGAATCCGAGGGGCCGCGCGAACCGGGATGAATGCCCTGATAGATTACCGGCTGCGGTGTCGTGAACTCTTCGGTCACGCGCTGCAGGCCCGCGTCCTGCCAGCTTCCGCGGTGAGGCGCCAACAGCATTCGGAACGTCTGCGCGCCCTGATCCTGCCACTCAATCGGCTGACTCAAATCCAGTTGACGCGGAAAGTGATGCGCAAACGGAGCTCCGCGGACGACCGAAAGCCGCAGGTCGTTACCGAGGACGCTGTAACCGTACTTGGCGTCGTTCACCAACGCCAACCCGTAGGCGTTGCCGCCGCGGGTTCCGGTCACGTCGAGCCAGCGCTGCCCCGGCTCCTCGTCGCCATTGGGCTCGCGCACGATATTCCCGTAGGCGATTTCATAGGTGGCGCGAGGCGCGGCGACGGCTACGGGAAAGCTGAATTTCAGCATTTTCCGCTGCTCGTGCCAGTCGAGCGACACTCGCGCTTCGAGAAACGGACTGCCGGCGTAGAGTATCCAATCGATATCGAGCGTCGAATGGCCATACGTGGTTTCGACGCGCATCCGCGCGCGCAACGGCCCTTTTTCGATCGTCGTGATGGCCGCATTGCCGAAGGCGCCAACCCGCTGGTCGTAAGCTTTGACGCCGTGGCTCCAGGTGTCGCTCGGATCGTCCAGAACCAGCGCCGCCGCGCCGCCGTCAAAAACCTGAGCCCCGGCCGTCTTGTCCAAAATGCCGATGCGGCCATCGGGCGACGCCGTCACGCTCAGATATTGATTCTCGATCGAGTTCGCTTCCGCATGCAAGTCGGAGGCGACCCGCGGCGCATCGGCGTCCTTACGGATGCGAATCTGGCGGTAGCCGAACGGCGGCAGCGTAGTGCGGAAAACCAGGCGCTTGCGGTCGCCGGTCACGGTCGAGCCGGCGATCCATTGGTGCGGCAGCGAGTGGCCGGCATCGTCTTCCACCCGCGCTTCCTCCGGCTGCCAGCTCAAATCGTATTCCAGGTTGGAGGTAGCTTCCCAGGGTTCGAGATTGAATGCCAGCAGGTATTGAGAATCGGGGTCCGTCGCCGCCACGCTCCATTCCAGCTTCTGCAACGCCAGATCGAGGGCTCTTTCCGCCACCGAGCGCGCGTAGCCGTATCCCTCCGGCGCCGTGGTTTCGTAATGTTCCGGCAGCGCGGTGCCCGCCAGGCTGTCGTGGAACTGTAAGAACAGCACCTTCTTCCATGCCGAAGTGAACTCGTCCTTTGGATATTGGGCGCCCCACGCCAGCGCGCCGATGGCCGCCAGCTTCTCGGCTGAAAGCATGGCGATTTCGGTAGTCCCGTTGGCCTTCTTCATGGCCGATTCGGCCGTGTAGCAGCCCACCGAATGGTGCTGCAAGTCCCCCGTCACCACCGGCACGCTTTCGAGCGACGACTGCCGCACTTCGGCAAAATATTTCTCCGCCGTGCTGTAGACCACTTCGGGCGCGCCGGCCTGTTTGGGAATCTCATCGATCGAGGCCAGGTTCGCCTTGGTTGCGCCGCCGCCGTGATCGCCCGCTCCGTAGAAGGCCATCAAGGCTTTCTCCTGCGGCTTCAGGTCGCGCAGAATCTGCTCCAGGCGCGCCCGCACCGCGCCGATATCGTTGTAGCTGATCGGAATGCGGTACGCCAGCACGCGCGAGCCGTCCGGCGCTTCCCACCAGAACAGGTTCGCCGGCAGCGTCTTCTCCTGCGGCATGGGGCGCATGAAAACGTACTCGTTCATTCCCTGCAATTTCAGGATCTGCGCCAGCGTTCCCGGATGGCCGAAGGAATCGGGATTATAGGCCACCTTGGCCGTGCGGCCCACCAGGCGGCGCAGCGTGAGCTGGCCGTACAGACCCTGCCGCACCAGCGATTCTCCGCACGGCAGATTCACGTCCGGCTCGACCCACCATCCGCCCACCACGCCCCATCGGCCCTCCTCCACCCGCTTGCGGATCTCCCGCAGCATGCCCGGATCGTTTTCCGCAACCCACTCGTAGAACTGAGCCGAGCTGGCGGTGAAGGCGAAGCCGGGCGTTTCATTCATCCGGTCGAGCGCCGACCGAAAGGTGCTGTGCACCACCGCCAGGCCTTCCCGCCACGGCCACAGCCACACCGGGTCGATGTGGGCCTGGCCGATCATGTGGAAACGGTAGTTGCCCGCGCCCGCCGGCCACGGAGCGGAATTCTGGGCCGCAAGCCAGGGTCCCAGTGCAACCAACGCCAAGGATGCCGCCACCATGTTCACGTGCTTCATATCGACGGACAACTCCATTTGCAGTATACCCACCCGAAGCCGGCGGGGCGAGTGTTGCACCGCGATTCGCCATCCGGTACAGTGAAACCTGCGCGAAATTGTCTATGAAGATTCTAGTGTTTCTGATCGTGTTTTCCGGCGTGGTCCGGTGCGCCGTGAAGGTTGAGAAGATCGCTTACCAAGGCTGGCCCAACTGTTACCGGGTGAGCAACGGAGAGGTGGAACTGGTGGTCACCGCGGACGTAGGACCGCGGGTGATCCGCTACGGCTTCGTCGGCGGCCAGAACCTCTTCAAGGAGTTTACCGAGCAGCTCGGAAAGACCGGCGAAGCGGAATTCCAGTTGCGCGGAGGTGCCCGCGTCTGGAAGGCGCCGGAGGACCCCATCGCCACCTGGGCTCCGGATAACCAGCCGGTCGAAATGGAGCTTGCCGCCGACGGCCTGACGGCGCGCGAACCCATCGAGCCGCTCACTCGATTACAGAAGGAAATTTCGATTCACCTGGCGTCTGCCGGTAGCCAGGTCACCGTGATCCATCGCATCGCCAACCACTCTCTGTTCCCGCTGGAGTTTTCGGTATGGGCCATGAGCATGATGGCCCAGGGCGGCACTGTGATCACCGGCTTTCCTCCCCGCGGCACCCATCCCAAGGACCTGGTGGCCACCAATCCGCTGGTGATGTGGGCTTACACCGACCTCTCCGACCCGCGCTGGAAGTTCACTAAGAAATACATGATGCTCCGCCAGGACCCGAAAAATTCCAACGCGCAGAAGCTTGGCATGTTCAATCCCAATACCTGGGCGGTCTACGTGCTCAAGGGCGAAGCGTTCGTCAAGCAGGCCCAAGCCGACCCGGCCAGGACCTACCCCGATTTCGGCTGCGCGTTTGAGACTTTCACCAGCAACGAGTTTCTGGAGATCGAAACCCTGGGGCCTTTGACCAAAGCGCAACCCGGCCAATCCCTGGAACACGTCGAGCACTGGAGCCTCCACCGCAACATTCGGCTTTCCGAATTCACCGATGCCGAGCTCGATCGCGCCATCCTGCCGCTGGTGCAGAAGGTCTCGCTCCCCTAGCGTTGCCTAAGAAACGCCTTTAGCCCGCCGGCGGCGGCGCACCAGCCCCGCTCCCAGCAGGATGAAGATGAGGGCCGCGTCCACGGCGTATCGCATGGTTTCGCTGGGGTGCAGGGCGCGGACTGTAAACGGGTCCTCCAGCATCATGTCGCCGCTTACTTTGCAGAGGATCGCGACGCCCAGGTACACCGTCACCGGGTAACGGTTGAGCAGGATGGCGAGCAGGTTGCTCGACATCACCACGAACGGGATACTGACCGCCAGGCCGAAGACGATCAGCCCGATATTGCCGTGGGAGGCCCCGGCGATGGCCAGCACGTTGTCGGTGGACATGGTGAGATCGGCGAAAATCACGTACCAGATGGCTTGCGCCAGCCGGGCGGCGGGTGGTGCGGCCTCCGGCGGAGCCTCGGCATCGTGCATCACTTTCCAGGCGATCCACAGAATCAACAAGCCGCCGGCCAGCTTCAAAAATCGCAGGTAGAGCAATTGGGCTGCCGCAAAGGTCAGGCCCACGCGCAGAATTACCGCACCGGCCGCGCCAAGCGACGAAGCGATGTGCCGTTCCCGGGTGGGAAGTGCTCGCACGGCCATGGCGATGACCAGGGCATTGTCGCCGGCCAGCAGCAGGTCGATCAGAATCAGAGAAAAACCTTGCAACAGGAACTGCGGCACACTCATGGGCGGATTTTCTCCCGAGTCACCGTTGCCGCCTAACCCACGTCTTCAGGCGGCGGAAAAAGCGAGTGGCGATGGCGGCATCCTGCCCGATGCGCGCCTTGAGCTCCTCGGGTGAGCCGAAGCGCCGCTCTTCGCGCACTTGCTTCAAGAACTCGACGGCAATGCGCGGCGGGGCATCGCCGGAGAAATCGTCCAACAGGTAGGTTTCGATGCTGAGCTGGGCGCTCTCGCCAAAGGTGGGGCGGTAGCCGACGTTGGTGAGGGAGTTCCAGCGCCGGGCGCCGTCGCCAGCGCGCGTGCGGGTCAGGTATACGCCGCACGCGGGAATCAGGGCCGCTGGCGTGGCCAGGTTCAGGGTAGGCACGGTCAAGCGGGAGCCGACACCGCGTCCGGCCACCACCCCGCCCTCCAGCACGTAGGGGCGCTTGAGGAAACGCGCGGCCATGGCCACATCTCCGCTGCGAATCAATTCCCGAATGACGCTCGAGGATACTACCCGGCCGCGGCAGGTGACGGCGTCGACGATCTCCACCGTGAAGCCCAACTTCTCGCCCAGCGCGCGCAGCACCGCGGTGTTCCCCGACTGGTTGCGGCCGAAGCAGAAGTTATCGCCCACCAATACGGCGCGGGTACCCAGCCGATCCACCAGCAACTGACGCACGAACTCTTCCGGCGATAGTACGGCCAGGGAGTGATCGAACGGCAGGATTAGAGCCTGTTCGATGCCTTCTTCCGCCATCAGGGCAACGCGCTCGTCGGGCGAAGTCAGCAGGCGCGGCGAACGTCCGGGCGCGACCACGGCGGTGGGGTGCGGGTCGAAGGTGAGCACCGAAGGGCGCCACCGGTTGGCCGCGGCCAGTTCCCGCACCCGCTTGAGAATGTGGCGATGGCCCAGGTGGACGCCGTCGAAATTGCCTATGGTAATGGCGCTGGGGCCGAAATCGGCGGGAACTTCCGCCAGGCTGCGAAAAATCCGCATGGACTACGCGGCTTCCTCCACCAGGATTTCCAGGCCGTCATAGGCCAGGCGCACGTGGTGCGGCAGCATGCTTTCGGCGCGCGCGTGCCCCAGGTCGTGGCAGATATGGGTAAAGAAGGTGCGGCGCGGCGCGAGCTGCTCGACCACTTTGAGCGATCGCTCGACGGTGGAATGCGTCGGGTGAGGCTTGTAGCGCAGCGCGTCCAGGAAGAGCACATCGAGGTCGCGCAGCCGGTCGAGCGAGGCTTCCGGAATGTCGCTGTGATCGGTCAGGTAAGCGGCGGCGCCGAAACGGAAGCCGAGAATCGTCTGCGTGCCATGGAGCACCGGGACCGGCAGGAACTTCAGGCCGAATACGTCCACCGCCGCGCTATCCAGCAGCTTGACGTCGAGTTGGGGAACGTTGGATTCTTTCTTGCCGCCGTCGAACACGTATCCGAAACAGCGCTGGATGGCGGCCATGGTGGGCTCGGTGGCATAGATCGGAATGCGTTCCCTCTGGCGGAAATTGAAGGGGCGCACATCGTCCAGGCCCATGATGTGGTCGGCGTGGGCGTGGGTGAAGAGGATGGCATCCACGCGCTCAATACCGGCGCGGAGAGCTTGATAGCGGAAGTCGGGGCCGGTGTCGATGACCACGTTACGGCCCTCGTAGCTGACCAGGATGGATGGCCGGAGGCGGTTATCGCGGGGATCGGCGGAGCTGCAGACGTCGCAGTGGCAACCGATCGTCGGAACGCCCACGCTGGTGCCGGAGCCGAGTACGGTGATCTTGAGCGGCGCCGCCATTCAGGCTTTCTGCGCCGCTTGGGCCACCTCGGCTGAAACTTGAACGAAGCGGAAGCGCATTTCGGTGAGGGTGTTTTCCAGCAGGCGCTGTTCCGCGATGGTCAGGTTGCCCTTGGTTTTTTCAATCAGGATGGCCATCGTATCGATACTGTGGCGGGCCAGATCCAGATCCGGCTCGGCTTTCTCCTCCTGGCCGAATGTTACCAGCCCGAGTTGCATTTCCGCCTGGGCGCGCAGCGACAGCACCAGGAACGTAAACGTTGCCGGCGGCAGGCCAGGCTGCTCCGCCGTAGTGGTTTGAGTATCCGGTTCGCTCATCAGTCCCTATTTTACAGAAGCTTTCAGCGGCTAGCCATGTGAGACAGACGATCGCTTTTCGCCGTCTGTCAGGCCTTCGCAAAGACGGCCGCTCGACAGACGGCGAAAAGCGATCGTCCGTCCCACCTCCGGCCGCCCCACAACCTGTTAGGATGCGAATTTCGGGTGCGCATGGTTCAGACGTTGTTTCGTTTGGCTTTGGTGGTGTTGGTCCTGGCTTTGTTGTCGGCCCGGCTGCAGCGATTCGTTTCCAGCATTCTGCGCGCGCGGCCGGCTGTGTTCTGGCTGGCGCCGGTGCTCGCGAGCGGCGTTTTTATGGCCGCCGCGCTGGTGGTAGGCGCGGCAAGCTGGCCGCTGGCGCTAGCGACTTTGGCTTACACCGCGGTGCCGTCGGCCTGTGCGGCCAGGCTGGGACCCGCCACCGGCCCGCGGCCCCATGCCCTGGATTTTCTGGCGATCCTGCTGCTCTGGCTTCCGCTGGAGTTGAACGTGGCCAAACCGCTAGTGCCGGCGGCGGTGCGAGGTTTTCTGCATTCGGTGGCCTACGGCGTGGCTATCCTGTTGGGCCTCGCGATCTTCCTTCTCTTCCGCGGCTTCTCGGGGATGAAGTATAACCTGCCGCGCCTCCCACGGGACCTCTGGGTCGCGCTGGCGGGGTTCGTTGCCGCCGCTCCCGTGCTCATCGGAATCGGCATAGCCGTCGGGTTTATCCCGTTCCCGCATTTGCACCCGGCGACGGCTGGCAGGATGGCTGCCGCTGTCGGCCTGATTTTCCTCGGCACGGCCCTGCCGGAGGAAATCCTGTTCCGCGCGCTGATCCAGAACCTCATCCTGCAGCGCTGGGGAGAAACCACCGCCGGCCTGGTGGTCGCCAGCCTCATTTTCGGTTGCTCGCACCTGAACAACGGCCCGCAGGCGCTGCCCAACTGGCGGTACGCGATTCTCGCCACCATCGCCGGTTTTGCCTACGGCAAGGTGTTTCAGAAATCGTCCAGCATTACCTCGTCGGCGCTATTTCACATGATGGTGGACTGGGCTAAGCATTTCTTCTTTTGAGCAAGTGGAGTAGGCCTTTGGCCTGCATTCCGGTAGCATCCTGCCAACCGCAGGCCAATAGGCCTACTCCACGGATTTACTCCGCGCGGAAGCGGATGGCGGCGCCTCCGCCGGAGGCCAGTTTCAGGTGCAGGACGGTGGCCGGGGTGACGCGCCGTTGCGAGATGGCGGTGTGCTTGGGATGATCGCCGGCATCGGAGGCGTCGGCGTAGATTTCGGCGACGTAATTGCCGTGGCCCAGGAATTCCAGCGGCAGATCCACTTCCGCGCCGTGCCAGCCGGTGATGGCGCCCACGTACCACTCCTTACCCTTGCGCCGCGCCACGCTGATGAATTCGCCTGGCCGGCCGCTCACCACCTTGGTTTCATCCCAAACGTTGGGGACGGCGCGAATGAACTCGAAATCCTTCTGGCCTTTATATGCCTCGGGATAATCGGCGACCATCTGGAAGCCGCTCTCGAAGACCACGTACAGCGCCAATTCGTGGGCGCGCGTTCCCATCACCATGGGTTTCTTGTTTCGCGGCACGAACTCGGCGCGGGTGACGTTGTCGAAACCGCCGGGAGTGTAATCCATGGGACCGGCCAGCGCTCGGGTGAAGGCCAGCATCAGGTTGTGCTCGGGGGTGATGCGCGCGCTCCACTTGCTGTATTCCAGCCCCATGACGCCTTCCCTGGTGAGCAGATTGGGCCAGGTGCGGTCGATGCCGTCGGGCTTATAGGCGCCGTGGAAGTCGATCATGAGATGATGGGCGGCGGCCGTCGCCACCACGCGGCGATAGAAGCCGACCATCCACTGGTCGTCGCGATTCATGAAATCGATCTTTACCCCGGCGATGCCCCATTTTTCGAATAGCGGGAAGGCTTCGTCTATCTGGCGGTTGATGTCGGTCCAATGGGCCCACAGCCAGATGCGCACGTTTTTGGTTTTTCCGTACGCCAGGATGGCAGGCATATCGATATCGGGGTTGGTGCGGGTCAGATCGGCGTGGGAGGAGTTAGGGCCGGTGCCTTGGTAGGCCCAGCCGGCGTCGATCAACAGATAGGGCAGGCCGGAGGACGCGCAGAAATCGACGTAGTGCTTCATCGTCGCGGTGTTCATGCCGGGGGTGAAATCCACGCCTTCGGCCCAGGTGCCGTTCCACCAATCCCAGGCCGTTTTGCCGGGCTTGATCCAACTGGTGTCGGCGATGGCGGAAGGCGGATTCAGGCTGGAGACGATGTTCGATTCCACCAGCCGGCCGGGCTCGTCGCCAATTAAGAGCACGCGCCAGGGCGTGGCCATGGGAGCGGGGGCGACGACCGCGAGGTCCTTGTCTTCAAGCGACGGCGAAAGGCGGCTGGAGAGCAGCAGCGCGTCGGACGAATTATGTTCCAGGTACATCCCGGCGTAGTTATCGATGTCGGCTTCGGTGATGGCCACCCACGCCGTGCCCGGCAATTCGGCCAGGAAAGGAAGGGCGATGAGTTCCTTTGGGTGGATGGCGCTCAACGGCAGCGTGACGTAGGCGTCTTCATAGGGGGTTTGAAAGCCGTCGAGGAGGAGCGGGTACGTTGTGGCATCCTTGGCCAGACGGAAAGTACTGCGCTCGCTAGCCAGGCGGATTTCGTCCAGGCCGGCTTGTTTGGGCACCACGTAGCGAAAAGCCACGCCATCGTCGAAGGCACGGGCTTCGAGTTGCAACTTGCGATGGGGCTCGCCGGTTTCTTCCAGATCGAGCACCAGGCTGCGGTAGACGCTGTGAACGGTGGACGCTTTGCCGTGGAGGAGCGAGTAGGTTTCGTCGCCCGAACCCGGCGTAGCGTGTGCGATGCGGACATGCGCGCCCAGCACGGGTTGGCCGGCCAATTCGAGGCCGAGGGTCGAGCGCAGCACCACCGGCTTGCCGCGGAAGTTCAGCGTGTAGGCAAGCTGGCCGCCATCGGCGGTGAAGGTCATTTCGAGGGCGCCGGAGGGCGAGGTCAAAGCGGATTGCGCAACAGCGGCGGCCACCGAAAGCATGCAAATCACGACGAGGTTTCGCATGAGCAATACTATAGCGCCGGGCTGGGAGCGGTGACGCGCGGCAGGGAAACGCGGCTTCGGGACGGGTTTCGGGGTCGCTTGGATGCGCTTTCCGTCGGAATACGTTCTTATATAGCTTTTTGGGTTGGTTCGGTGTGGATGCTGTGAAGCGTCCGGTTTCGGGGCGGCGAGGGGTCGCCGACCCGTCGATCATGGCTTCAGCCGTAAGCGAGCCGATCAGATGCAATAACCGCCGGATCTGTGCTCCCGTCGAGTAGCGTTGTTGCTGTGTCAAAACGATACCGCAATGGTTGCGGCCGCTCGCCGTCGATGCGGTGTGGATCTCGTAGAAGTCCCGACGTTGAAGGAGTAAAGCACACGGCCTTGAGCCGTCGCCAAGCTGAGGTGGTCTTCGTCCTTTCGGCGGATCATGCCGGCGTCGGCGGCGGTGACCACGTCGATTGCGCAAGACCGCAGGCCCCGAACAAGGTCGCCGTCCATCGCATCCTCGTCCAGGTACATGCGGAGGCGGCTCACACCAGTTATGCTCGCGTCGGAAAAATCGCTTCTACCGCGGCGTCTTCGGCAGCGATGTCGCTGTCAATCTCGTCACCTTCCACACCTCTCCCATCCCACCATTGCCCATGGGGATGCCGATTTCGTATGGGTGAGCTTGTCGTCCGGCTGAGAGCAACACATGAGCAATTTAGCTCAACTCATAACCGCGATACTCAGGAATCGCATGAGATCAACCTTTCGGAAACTTCCAGATACTAAGGGCATTCTTCCCCAGAATCAACTCCCGGTCCCCCGGCGTGTAGAAATCCAGAGCCTTGTCGACGAACTCGAATTCCTGGTTCATGGGCAGCTCCCACCGCGGCTTCGGATATCCGGTCCCCCAAATGAGTTGCTTGCCGCCGAACTCTTCATAGGTCGCCTTGAAAAAAGGATAGATATCGCGGTAGGGGTATTGCTTGGTCAATGAGATCTCGTAAGGCTCGGAGGCGCTCACCCAAACCTGGGGAAATCGCTTCAGGCGAAACATTTTGCGAAAATCCGCCCAGGGGTCGGCGGTCTTCAAATCCGGCTTGCCCAGGTGATCGATAACGATCTTCACTCCGGGAAAACGCCCGGCCATGTCCTCCAGCATGGGCATCTGATGCGGAAGAATATAAAAATTGAAAACCGCGCCGAGCCGCTCCGCTTCCCGCCAAAGTGGATAGAGGTCCTGAGAATTCAGCCAGGTGGAGTTCGGAGCGTAGATCGGGCTGAAGCGCATACCTTGAAGGCCCTGCTCTTCGATCCAATAGCGCAGGCGCCCAGCGGGGTCCGGTCCTAGGGGATCCAGCAATCCGTGCGCCACGAAAAGCTTCGGATACTTATGGAGCGAATAACTGATGTAGGAATTGTCCCACCCGTAATAGCGGGGGTTGATCAGGACGGTATACTTTAATCCGAAATCGCGCATGCCGGCGACCTCGTTCTCGATCGGCGCTTCGACCGGCACTCGCTTGAGTTCGGGGTGTTCCGGATGCTGAAAAGGAAATTTCGGATCAAAGGTCCAGACTTCGAGATGAGTGTCGATGATCAGCCGGCTGGGCCTGGCCGAGGCTAGACTGGCCGCGGCCAGCGAGAACCAGCCTCGCCGGCTAATTTGGCTTGGCATGTTCCCAGTCCTGCGCGCTCATACCGTTCAGATCCCACACGACTCGTCCATCGCGCAAAGTCATCTCAGCCACGAGCTTCCGCTCACCCTTCATGCGGAGATTCGCCGAATCCACAAAGCCGAAATCCCCGTGCACAAGCCGCAGGACAGCCACATCCGCATCCGAGCCGACGGAAAGACTTCCCAACTCTTCGTGATGGACTTCGCGCGCGGGATGCCAGGTGGAACAGGCGATCACGTCGTCGAGCGACATACCCATGTTCAGGAATTTCGACACGACATTGAGCATATCTTTCATGCCCGCGTTCATGCTATCGATATGGAGGTCCGTGGAGATGGAATCCGGTATAAAACCCTGCTTCAGCGCGGGAATCGCTTGACGAAAGGAAAAACTCCCGGCTCCATGGCCTACGTCGAAAATGATGCCGCGCTTGCGGGCTTCAAACAGATAAGGCAACACGCGGTTCTGCGCGTCGAGCATCGGAACGACTTGGAGGTATTGGTGCGTATAAATGTCGCCGGGCCGAAGGTGTTTGAGCACGAGGTCCTGGAACGGGCGTTCCGGGCGAAACGTGGCGAAATCAATCATAACCGGGATGTTCGCCAGCCTGCCAGCCTCCACGCCGCGGTCCACCGCAATCCACTCGGGTCCAGCGTAGTGCGCCACCTTGATGCCGACCACCACATCGTGGTTGCGGAGCGCCACTTCCGCGGTTCGCACGGGGTCCATATCCTGGGTGTTCTGCTCCACGTCAGGGCGCCCGCCCATGCCGTGCCCCACGATATTGAGCATGGCAAATACCCGAGTCTTTTGCGTGTTGATCACCTCATCCCGGAATTCGCCGAAATTCCGCCAGCCCGAGCAGCCCGCATCCACTACCGTGGTGACGCCGCTGCGGAACGAAAAGCTATCGGCTCGTACGCAAGCTTCACCGGTGTATTCGCGGTTCATGCTTCCGGAAAACACGTGTTCGTGCATGTCCACCAGGCCCGGCGTGACATACAAAGACGAGACGTCGATTGTCCTGCGAGCGTTCGAAGCGGGGATGTTTTCTTCCACGGCGGCGATCCGGCCCTGGGTGATGGCGACATCCCGGATGCCCGAGATATGATTTTTCGCGTCAATGACGTAACCACCCTTGAGCAGAAGGTCATAACGTGTTTGCGCAACGGCAGAGGAGACGATTAGTAAGAATAGAATGGGAGTCCGCATAAAACCTCATGACGATCCGAAGGGCCAGACCTGTTCGGCGGTGAGGCCGCAGATCCAGCGCGTGTCTTCCGCGATGCAGCTAGTGCGCCCGCCAGAAACTCCCTTCGAGTGATTTCCGTCATCGCGCGCATTAGGCGCTCGCCTTCTTACGAGCGGTGTTAAGAATCTCGCGCAAACGCCGTCCTACAATCAGATCTTCGCCGGGCCGGAGTGTCAGCGAAACGACCTGGAGTTTGTTCGCGCGAGGCGTTTTGGCGTCGTGGTGCTCAGTCACCGCTGAAACAAGGCTCGGATTCGACGCCGTCAAGACTTCAATGCGCGGCTCCCCGGCGCGCAACTCGCGATCGCAATCGGCAACCGTGAAGTTCCAGGTCGGCTCGTCCCAATTGACGGTAAAAGTGGGGTAGCGATTCCCGTCCTTGGGAATCGTGATGTTCGTGGTGACGCCCGGAACGGTCTCCACGATGGCGGCGAGCCGCTTCACTTTCTGATTCCATTCGCGATTCAGCGCGTCGAGATCCAATGTTTGCCAAGCCTCGACCGCGGCCAGGCAGCCCATCACTTCTTCCTTGCCCACCTTCATAGCGCGGCAGACGGAACCTTCCCAAGGGCTGGTATTGGCCAGAGCCGCTTCGATGAGATCCTTGCGCCCCAGAAGCAAGCCGGAGCACTGCGGCCCGCCGAGACCCTTGCCGCCACTGAAGCAGAACATATCGGCGCCCATCTTGGCATAGAGCCTCAGGTTTCCGATCGGAGGGATTCCGGCGGCATCGTCCAGCAGCAAGGGCACGCTGCCTTGGTTGGCGATCGCAATGGCTTTTTCCAGCCGGTCGCCGAGAGCCGTGGTATAAATCATGGCGCTATTCGGCCCGATGGCCGACCGGAGTTCGTCGTGTGTATGGACCACGACGAGCTTTCCGCCCGCGAGCCGCGCCGCGCTATCAAAAGCGCTGCGGCCGCCAAACATGATGACTTCGTTCTTCAGGCCGGTCGTATCCGGCAATTGCCAGATTTTCGCCGGATCCGTACCTGCGATACAGGCTGCGGTTGCGGACGCGATGGCCCCGGCCGCGCCGGATGTTACCATGCCCGATTCCGCTCCGGACAATTCCGCAAGGCGCCGCCCGACCCCGCGCTGCAGTTCGAAGATGTCGACAAAATGCTTGGCGGCCTCTTCTTGGGCGGCGCGCACCTCCGGCAGTTCCAGAGAGGCGCTGAGATACGTCCAGGTGCCGCGAGCATTGATGAAGGAGCGCACGCCGATCCTCGCATAAATGTCGCCAGACGCCGTCTTCGTTACCGCAGCGCGCGCCTTCTGCCACAGGGCGCCCGCCGCAATCGATCCAAGCCAAGGCATCGCGGCCGCCCATTTCAGAACAGAACGACGATTCAAAGGCTCTTTCATAAGCACCTCAGCTGCTTGAGACATATGGGTTCGAGCCGGCTCACGATGTAATGGCCGCAATGCTGGTAGCTCAACCGAGGACCATTCCTGGTCCAGTCCAGGTCAACGCAGATCCATCCCGTATATCCTATTTCTTTCAGAATGCGATGGCAACCCGGGAAGTCGATATCGCCATCGCCCCGGCCGCAGATGCTTTCGAAGAATTTCGCTTCCAAGGAGTCCTTTTTTTCAACCTTGCCATTCGGCAGAACAACATCGCCTTTAGCGTCGTCCAGCGAGCGTCCTGGTAATCCATGAAAACAAGGCGGTGCTTATGCTTGTCGCACGTTTTCACCACGTCGCAGCCGCCCAGATGAAGATGAGCGGTAGTCAAGGCAGGCTTCGTGCTGAACCTGATGGAAGGAGGTCTGCATGGCCTTGGCGCGAGTTGGGGCGATATCACCATCACCAACATTTACACGGTACACGACGTCAATGCTCTGCTGGCATCGCAGATTCTGCCCGTTTGGAGCGCACCGGACAGCACAGCGTTACATGGCACTATGCGCGTCCGCCCGTAGTCTCCATCGAGTACGAATGGACTTGCGCGGCTGCATCGGGGAGTAGAATGTCGTAATGAGAATTCCTCGGCGCGACATCCTTAAATACGCCGGCTTGGCTGCCTCGACGCTGCTTAGCAGTAAAGCCGCCACGACGAGACCTGGGATGCCAGGCCCCTTCCCCGGCCGGGTCGTCGGTGTAGAGCACCCCGCATGTATTGTGAGCGGCGTCTATCAGGCGGAGCCTGTCCGAAGGATGATGGAAAAGGGCATGACTACCCTGACGGGCGCGCCGAGTTGGACTGACGCATGGCGCACCTTGTTTGAGAAAGGCGATATCGTCGGCATCAAAGTCAGCCCGGTTGGCGGCGCAAAGCTCTGTTCTGATGCAGCCGTCCTGCACAATATCCTTAACGGCCTCAAGGAGGCCGGCCTGGCTGATCGCGAAATCGTTGTCTTCAATCGGTACCGCCAGGAAACCTACGCCGCCGGTATCGATAAGTGGGTTCCGCCTGGCGTTCGGATGGAGTTCGCGTCCGAGGCGTATAACGAAACGCAGTTGGACATGGAAGGATACGACCCTGATCACTTCATGGAAATGACCCTTATCAAGCCTGGCGAGAACCTGAATGATCCCCGCTACCGCCGCTCCCATGTCTGCAAGGTAGTCACGCGCCAGATCAACAAGTTCATTAACCTTCCGGTTCTGAAACACCACCAGTCGGCCGGAGTTACCATTGCGCTCAAGAATATGTCTCACGGCATGGTGAACAACGTGAATCGCAGCCACTTGACTCCCACGGGCAACGCGTGTGGAATATTCATACCGTCGGTAGTCAGTCTACCCGTGATCCGCGAGAAGGCCGTACTTCATATCTGCGACGCCGTGAAGGCCTCCTATCACGGCGGTCCCGGCGGCCGGCCGCAGTACATGTGGGAGCACAAGACAATGTACTTCTCGACCGATCCTGTTGCGCTCGACAAAACCGGGCTGAGTGTGATTGATGCCAAGCGCGCCGAAGTGGGCATGGCTTCCATTGCGCTCTCGAAGCCGGACGACGCCAGCCACTACCTCAACTGTCAGGTCGAACACATCGAGATTGCCGGCTCGCTGGGTCTGGGGATCTTCGACGAAATGAAGATTGAACTAAAGCGGTTCACTCTCTCTTAGGGCAATAGTAATCGCCGTTGGCGGGACGTTTCGTGACTGCCTTCTTTTGGGTCTCCTATCTCTCAGGAGAATTTGTGGAGGGGGAATTACAGTTCCGGGAGGTCCGGTGGGAGCGAAAGCGGAGGCGGGCGCAGTTCGCGGGCGGTTCTAAGCGACTCCAACTTCCACAGCTACCGGCTTCGGTACCCTTCTGGCGTGAGGCATCCTGACACTGATAGGCTCGACGACGCCTGTAGATAAGGCGAAGGTTTGAAGGCGCGCGATGGCCGACGCCGTGATCTCCTGGCCGGTTCCCATCAGCAGGAGTCCGCTCTTGGCGCGCACCTCGCTATGGGTGGTCATGCCAGTCTTGAGCTCCGTCAACTTCAGGAGACGCACTTCGCGTTCGGCCTGCTGGACCTGAACCTGTTCGAGAGCGGCCAGGAAACTTTGATCGTAGGAGCCGCGCTTTCGCATCTCGGACAACGCCGCGGCCGGTTCCGTGCCGCGCATCACCAGTTGGTCGAAGTCGAGGGCGACCTGCAGCAGACGCGAGCCGGTGCCGACGGCGGCGCTGGATCCCTCCGGCGTGTTTCGGCCCAGGTGCTGGTTGCCGACCATCTCGGCGACCTCTTCCAGACGAGGAATCCGGGCCAACAGCTTCTGGCCGACGTGCCCTTGTGACGACAGGATGGTCGCTTCGTTGGCATCCAGCGGCTGAGCGTCATAGTACTTGTCCAAAACGTCCGGGGGAACAGCGACACAGCCGATTTGGGATAGCATTGCGGCAAGCTCGTACTGCCACTGTCCGGCCAGATTCAGATGGCCCGCGATGTGGAGCACGTACCGGCGAACCCGTTCCGCCCGGCTGAAAGCCACCGGATTCGCCAGGCCCAGAATCTCGCTCATGACGCCGATGCTGCCCCGCAGGGTCTGCTCCAACAGTTCCCGCTCGGCGACGATCAGCCGGTGGTGATGGAGTCCGGCGTCCAGGGCCCGAGCCAGCATTTCGGATGGACAGGGCTTCGACAGGAACTGAAACACGTTTCCCTGGTTCACGGCGGCGATTGCCGCGCTCAGATCGGCCTGCCCCGTCAGCATGATCCGAACGGTATCGGGCCAATTCTCGCGCACCCGCGCCAGAAACTCTATGCCATCCATCTCCGGCATGCGCAAATCCGAGACGACCACGGCGAACGGTGCGTCGTGGCTGAGTGCCTCCAATCCCTTTTTCGGCCCAAGCGCCGTGTGCAGTTCGAACCGCTTACGAAACTGCCGCTCAAAAGCTTGCAAAACATTGGGTTCATCGTCGACGCACAAAATCCGCTTTGTCATCAGGCAACCTCGCCGGGGGGAATCTCAAAACCGTAATCCGAAGCGTGTTCCGGCCCTTCCCGGACCAGCCGATCGGCGAGACTCACCACCCCCGCCGGATCCCGGACTTCGGCCGTTTCAGGGCCGGCGGTGTGGTGGCGCAGAACGATGTCCGTGACCGTCTTGGGAAGCCCCCACAGCCACAGCAGGTAGCCGCCCACCTCGGCGTGGGTGGTTCCGAAGATCTTGCGCTCCGCTTTGCGGGTGGCTTCCGGGTCCTCAAAACAGAGCACTACCTCCTTGTATTGGCCCGGGAAATTGCAGCCCAACACCAACTTCCCGATGTCGTGCATGAACCCGCCCAGAAACACGTCGTCGATCACGGATTGTGGCAGGCGCCGGGAGCGGGCTATCTGCCGTGCCAGCGTGGCGACCTGGAAACTGTGGTTCCGCAATTCTTCGGCGGGAAAATCCGGGGTGTTGTGCGAACCGAACTGAGAGAATGCCGACTCGCCGACGGCTACGGCCCTCACCGTTTCCACACCCAGGCATACGACTGCATCCTTCGGTTTCCCAATGGTCCGTCTGAGCCCGAAGAGCGGTGAGTTGACCCACTGTAAGACCTTGGTGGACATGCCAAGGTCCTGGGCAATGATGTCCCCGATCTCGGCCGCCGATATTTCGGCGGATTGCATCGCATCCATGAGTTTGAGATAAACCGCCGGAACGCTGGGCAGCGACCGGATGCGCCCGATCAGCGCCTTTAAGGACGGATCGTCCAGAATGTTCCGCGAGGTCAGTGCGTTCTCCAGGGTCGAGAGGAGCGTCGCCGCATCGCACGGTTTCATCAGATACTGGTGCGCGAGGGCTACGGAACGCAGAGTCATTTCATGATCCGCAGTGCCGGATAATACGATGCGGACTAACTGAGGATGACTCCGGATTGCTTCGGTCAGCAGTTCGATTCCGTCGACTTCCGGCATCCGCAGGTCGGTGACAAGCACGTCGTAGGCAGTTTCGGAGAGGAGTTTCAGCGCCTCCCGCCCGTTGCAGGCGAAGGCCATCGTCCATTCATGGCGCAGCGGGTATAGCATCCGCCTGAGTCCGTCAAGCACTTTGGGCTCGTCGTCCACAAAAAGTACTTTCTTCAAGACATCTCCGGCTGGTCCAACGGCAATTGAATCAGAAAAGTCGTGCCGGCCCCGCACTGGGTGTCGAAGGAGAGCCGGCCGCCGTGCTTCTTCACGATCACGCCGTGTGCGATCGAGAGCCCCTGGCCGGTCCCCTTGCCGACTTCCTTGGTGGTAAAGAACGGATCGAACACCTTCGACTGAATGGCCTCCGGGATGCCGGTCCCGGTGTCGCGCACCCGGATCTCGGCCCATGCCCCATTGCGGCGAGTGGAAATATGGATCACGCCCTTCCGGCCGGCGCTTTTCACGACATCGGCAATGGCGTGAGCCGCGTTCACAATCAGGTTGAGCACGACCTGGTTGAATTCTCCCGCCACGCACGGAACGGGAGGCAGCTCCGGATCGAGATCGGTCGTCAGGTGCGCCACGTACTTCCATTCGTTCTTGGAAACCAGGATCGTGCTCCCGATGGCGCGGTTGAGGTCCAGCGGGGCCTTTTCGACCGGGCCGCGGTGGGAGAACTCTTTCATCGCACGAACGATTCCCGCGACGCTGTCCACGCCCTGGAGCAACTGTTCGATGGCTTTCGGGATCTCCTCTTGCAGGTAATCCACGTCGATTCCCTGCTCCAGCGCCTGTGCCAGAACGGCCGGGCCGGAGTTATCTCCGGCGGGCGCCCGCTGCAGTTCCAAAACCCGCATGAGGTCGCGGAAGGCCTCTTGCAGGAACCTGCCGTTGTCGCCGATGTATTGAATGGGCGTGTTGATCTCGTGGGCGATGCCGGCCGCGAGCTGTCCGATGGACTCCAGCTTCTGCGCCAGCCGGAGCTGGCGTTCAGTCTCGCGGAGGGCCTCCTCCGCCCGCTTACGCTCGGTGATGTCGGTCAACACTCCCAGAATGCCAATCACATCCCCCTGTTCGCTGAATATGGGGGTTTTCGTGGTACGGACGGTGTAACGCTCTCCGTGTGCAACGTAATCCTCCTCGAGTTCCACAGTCCGGCCGAGCTCCATGATGCGGCGATCGTCCGCGCGGTACTTCTCGGCCAGCTCGCGCGGACTAATGTCAAAGTCGGTCTTGCCGGCAATATCGGCCGCGGGGATTTCGAAATCCTGAGCAAAGAGGTCGTTGCAGGAGACGTAGACCGATTCCCGATCCTTGTAAAAGATCTTTTGCGGAATGTGCCCGACGAGAGTCCGGTACTTCAGCTCGCTCTCCCGCAGCGCATTTTCCGCCTTTTTGCGCTCGGTGATATCGCGTGAGATGCCAAACGTGCCGGTGATCTTGCCGGATGGATCGCGCAATGGCAGCTTGGTGGTATGAACCCAAATCTCGCGGCCGTCCGGCAAGGTTGCCTTTTCCTGCTTGGATACCACCGGGACGCGTTCCTGTACCAAGTCCTGCTCGTCGGCGTAGGCAGGGTCCGCATGTTCCGGCCCGAAGAAGTCGAAATCCGTTTTGCCCACCATCTGCGCTGGATCGCTGCATCCCAGGACGTGGGCGTGCGCGGCGTTGACCAGGATGAAGTGGCCCTCGGTATCCTTGAAGTAGATATGATCCGGCGACTGATCCATCAGGGCGTGGAGCAGTTGCCGCTCCTTGGCGAGGCTGGCATCCAACTGCTTCGTCTCGGTCAGGTCGATCATCGCCGTGCGGATTCGCGCTACATTGCCGGCCGGGTCCAGAATGAGGCGGTGGTGGAGCTGGAAGACGAACTCCGCCCCAGTGCGCGAGCGGAGCCTGCGCTCGTACGGGGCGGGAAAAGCGGTCCCGGCCAATGTCCGCGCTATCGACGCGCGGCACGGTTCCCTTTCCTCCGGGACGGCGAAGTCCCAGATCGGACGGCCGACCATCTCCGAGGCCTCCATGCCCAGCATCTCGCACTCCACGCGATTGACGCGAAGCACAATTCCGTTTCGGTCGATCTCGTGATAGGGAAGGGGTGCATCGTCGAACAGAGCGCGCAGTTCGTCTTCGCTCCGCCGCCGCGCATCTTCCGCCTGTTTTCGCTCGGTGATATCGCGGACAACGCCCTGGAGCACCGGCTTGCCGTCCAGTTCCATGGCATTGAGAAGCACGTCGGCGGGGAAGGTCTCGCCGGTATCGAGGCGTTTGTGCACCCACTCGAAGTGGTCGCTGCCCTTTGCCATCGCCGTGGCGATGTGCTGGCTAGCCAGCGTCACCGAATCCGTGCCGCATGGCTGCTCGGGCGGCGACATATCGCCGGGGTGGTGCTTGCAGAATTCCTCCAGGGTGGCGCAGCCGAACATCGCCAGGGCCGCATGGTTGCAGTCGGTGAAGCCACTTTTGTCCGAAAGCATCAACGCGTCGCTGGTCAATTCATGAATTGTGCGAAACTTCGTCTCCGAGCGGCGCGTCGCATCTTCCGCCCGCTTACGTTCGGTGATGTCATTGAACAGGATCGCAACTCTTCGGCTCTCGGGCCCGCCGATGCGGTAGGCGCTCACGTCGAACCAGCGATTCAACGCTCTTGCTTCGTTCACAAAACGCGTGGGTTGGCCCGTCAAAGCGACTTGTCCATATAATTCAAACCAGTGAGCCTCATGATCGGGAGCCAACTCGCGCATGAGCCTGCCGCGCGCCTCCTTTAGACCGGTTCGCGCCTCAAATGCAGGATTGACCTCCAGAAAACGATAGTCGATTGGCCTATTGTCAGCGTCAAAAATCACCTCGATAATGCAGAACCCCTCGATCAGGGTGTTGAACAGCATTCGGTAGCGCTCTTCCGACTCGCGCAGCGCATCTTCCGCCCGTTTCCGTTCGGTGATGTCGGCGCCATAGACTCGCAACCGCCGCACTTCCGGAAGGTAATGAACGGTTTGGGCGAAGCAGAGGTTGCCTACGGTTACCTCGCGACTTACCTGGTTCCTGTTTGCCTGCGTCAACGCTTCCGCCACCTGGTCCAAACCTGACAGCCAGGCATGGGCCAAGCCCTGCTGGTGCAGGTCCAGAAACACGTTCCGGGCTGCCGGATTGGCATAGCAGACCACCCCGCCCGGCACTTCGATTTCCACGACGGGATTGGGGTTCTGCTCGGGAAATGAAGCCAGCCAGGCGATCTTGTCCTCCGCCAGTTTGCGCGCGGTAACCGCGTCGAACACCGCGACGAAGAACCCCTTCTTCGGACTGTAGGCCGCGATAGAAAGCCACATCTGCAGCGCTTGAACGTACGTCTCGAACTTCTCGGGCACTCCGGTATCGGCAACCCTGGCATAGGTCCGGAGCAGCTCGGGGTCGCTCTCCCGAACTCCCGGCAGCACCTCGGTGGCCCTCTTCCCGGTCACATTCTTCAGTCCCGTCAAGGTCTCGAACGCGGGGTTGACGGCCAGGTAGACGAAGTCGAGCCCTTCGCCGTCCTCGAAGATCATTCGACAATATGCGAGTCCTTCGCTCGCATGATCGAGCAAGACGCGATATTGCAGCCTCGTGTCGTCGGCGGGCTCTGTTCGCCCAACCGGCGCGGGTTCAATTCCCGGATTCGAACCTGGCAGTGTCGTTGTCATATTCATTCGCGCCGCCCTGCCGGCGCGATCTGTCCTTCCGCGCCATCGTTAAAGCCGCGGTAAATGCCCCCCAAGGGCTCCGCCAAATTGTCACGAATGGCGATTGGAAAGGCTGAAGGCAAGCCCTTGGGAGACGTCGATACTAAACCTCATCGACTTGAATTGTTGGAGGAGTGAACACCTCGCTCTCTTGGCTCACACGGCCGGAGAAGGCCGTTTTGGTAGATCTCGGGCAATAAGGCGCCGGTCCTCGCCGAGTTCGATGCAGGCATACTTCTCACGCTTTCGGCAGGCGGCTAGGCCCTCAAAGACCGCAATACCTGGTCGGCGATGGGCCGGAAGATGAGTTCGTCGGCGTGCAGCGAGACATACTCTTCGGACGCTTCCGGGAGGCCGTTTCCTTGAGGGAGCTTGTCCTTCAGCCGTTCCAGAGCGGCCAGCACGCCGGGGTGGTATTCATTTTCGGCGCGGCGCATAGCGGTGAGCGCTTCGCCGGTGGATTTGCCGATGCCGATCAGCCGGTCGAACTCGAGCGTTGCACGCAGCATTTGGGCGCCCATGGCGATCAGATGAGCCTTGGGGTCGGAGGTGGAACAACTTTGCCAGTCCTCATATTGCCGCTCGATCATTTGAGCCACGGCCTGCAGCCGCGGGACCTTGTGCAGCAGCTTTCGGCCCACGGAAGCATGCGCCAGGAGGTGTCTGCGATCGGCCTCGGCGAGTTCCTCGCCGGCATAGTGCCTCTTCAACACTCTGGGATCGACCGAGATGCATCCGATCTGGGAGAGCATGGCCGCGGCCTCGAATTCCCAGGAGTCCGGCAGATCCAGTTCGGCGGCCAGCAGACGCACGTGTTGCCGGGTGCGGGAACCCCGTCCAAATGCGACGGGCTGAATGGCGCTGAGGATTTCGACGAGAATGGCCACGGTCCCCATGAGCGTTTCCTGCAGGACTTCCTTCTCCGCCACCTGCAGCCGGTGTTGTTCCAAAGCGGCGTCCAGGGTCTTGCAGAGGATCTCCTGGGGACAGGGCTTGGTGAGAAACCGGAAGACGTTCCCTTCGTTGACGGCGGCGATGGCGGCATCGAGGTCGGCCTGTCCGGTAAGCAGGATGCGGACGGTGCCGGGGGACAGCCGCTTCACGTGGGTGAGCAACTCCACGCCGTTCATGCCGGGCATCTGGAGATCGGAAACCACCACCGCGTACGAGTTCTTGCCGATGGCGTCGAGGGCATCCTGCGCGCCGGCCGCAATCTCGATCCGGTAGGTCCGATACAAGCTGCGCTGCAGCGCGCTAACGACACGAACATCGTCGTCTACCAGCAGAATAGCTTCATTCATGAACCCTCCTAAACGGGGAACAAAAGACACCTATATCTTTGAAATGAACCAACTAGAAAACAAGGTTGACGTTGGATAGTCCACAATTGGGCGGGTTAAACATCCACCCCGGTATCAATCAGGTGGGCGTCGATTCTGAACACGGCAGCGCTTTGCATCTTGAAAGAGCGCCATAAGCCGTAAGAACTGGTAAACTGCAGAGCCCCAGGGAGATGGGAGTGGAGCGCCGGCGCGGGTTCTCGCAGGAGAGTTGGCGGGAGGGGGAACCAATAGTTTTGAGAGACTTCCTTCAGCGCCGCACATAGATATTAGCCGCGGTGGAAAACGGAAGCCGGATACGGCGATTTTGGCCGAAGGCATGAGTTTACGATGAGCGAAGAGCGCGACCAGAGGGTCGCGCGCGGACGAAGGCGTCCGCCCACTTCGACCGAAGGGGCTTGACCCTGGCATATCAGACCGGGTAGTATTAAAATGCAACACTTTGTGGATAACTAGTAGAAATCAAAGGGTGAAATGCCCTTCCAATGGGCCATATCGCCCAGGATTTCTATCGCCACCCGCGGCGCTCCCTTGAAAAACCAGTCACTTGCCGCAATTCTCCACACGGCACGAGGTTTGCATCTCTAGATTCTCAAAAGGACGATCCCTCCAATGGCCAAAACCATCGATGTTACAGAACTAATCCTGCGCGATGCCCACCAAAGCCTGATGGCCACCCGCATGGCTATGGAAGATATGATTCCCGCCTGCGCGGATCTGGACCAGGCCGGCTACTGGTCGGTGGAGTGCTGGGGCGGCGCAACCTTCGATGCCTGCATCCGCTTTCTGAACGAGGACCCGTGGGAGCGTTTGCGCACATTTCGCAAGCTGATGCCCAACACGCGGCTGCAGATGCTGCTGCGGGGGCAGAATCTGCTGGGCTACCGGCACTACGAAGATACGGTAGTAGACCGATTCGTGGAGAAGGCGGCGGAGAACGGCATGGACGTCTTTCGCGTGTTCGACGCGCTCAACGACATCCGCAACGTGCGCCGCTCGATCCAAGCCGTGCGCCGCGCCGGCAAGCACGCGCAAGGCACGATTTGCTACACCGTCAGCCCGCTGCACACGGTGGAGGGCTTCGTCGAGATGGCCGAGCGGCTGCTCGACCTGGGGTGCGATTCGATCTGCATCAAAGACATGGCCGCGTTGCTCAAGCCGCACGCGGCCTATGAACTGGTGAAAGGCATCAAGGACACCTGCGGCAGCGACGTGCGGGTGCACGTGCATGTGCATGCCACCACCGGCGTGACCATGGTGAGCCTCATGAAGGCCATCGAAGCGGGCGCGGATTGCGTGGATACGGCGGTCAGCTCGCTGAGCCTGGGTCCCGGGCACAATCCCACCGAGAGTTTGGTGGAAATGCTGGAAGGCACGGGCTTCGACACCAAACTCGATAAGGCGCGGCTGCTCAAGGTCAGGGACTATTTCAATACGGTGCGGCCCCGCTACAAGGAATTTCTCTCCAACATCATCGGAGTGGACACGGAGATTTTCGCGAGCCAGATACCGGGCGGCATGATTTCCAACATGGAAAGCCAGCTCAAGCAGCAAAAGGCGGCCGACCGGCTGAAGGAAGTGCTGCTCGAAGTGCCCAACGTCCGCAAGGACGCGGGTTACCCGCCGCTGGTGACGCCCTCCAGCCAGATCGTGGGCACGCAGGCGGTATTCAACGTGATGATGGGCCGCTACAAAGTGCTGACGGGCGAGTTTGCCGACCTGATGCTGGGCTACTACGGCGAAACCATCGCGCGGCGCGACCGCCACGTAATCGAACTGGCGAATAAGCAGACCGGCAAGCCGATCATCGATTGCCGGCCCGCCGATCTGTTGAAGCCGGAGTGGCAGGAACTGCGCACCACTACGCTGGGGCTGAACGGCTCGAACGGCTCGGATGAAGACGTGCTCACCTACGCCATGTTCCCGCAGGTGGCGACGAAATTTTTCGCCACCCGCGCGGAGGGTCCGAAGAACCTGAGCAAGCAGCCCGATGCCCAGCCGGCAGCCGCGCCGCCGCCGGCCGCCAGCGGTAAGGCCGCGGCGGGTGCGATGATCTACGACGTGAAATTCAACGGCCATGAACACCGCGTCACCGTGACTCCGGCGGCATAGAGTCGCGGGGCCAACGGCCAACCAGGCCAAAGGGATCGGGAAGGCAGGATCGAAATGCAAACGGTAGAGAAGGCGGCAACCGGCTCCATGCAGGAGAAAGTGGAGCAACTCAAGAAGCGGCGCGACCTTGTGATGCTGGGCGGCGGCGCGGACAAGCTCGAAAAGCAGCGGCGGCAAGGCAAGCTGACGGCGCGCGAACGCGTCGAGGCCCTGGTGGACGCCGGCAGCTTCGATGAGAGCGGCCTGTTCGCCGAACATCGCTCCACGCTGTTCGGCATGGAGGGCAAGAGCCTGCCCGCCGACGGCGTGGTGACCGGAGCGGCCACCGTGGGCGGACGCCTGATCCACCTGGCCAGCCAGGATTTCACCGTGGCGGGAGGCTCGGCCGGCGAAGTGCACTCCATCAAGGTGGCCGAGATCATGGAACAGGCGCTCAAGACCGGCTCGCCTTTCGTCTTCATCAACGATTCCGGCGGCGCGCGGGTGCAGGAGGGCATCGATTCGCTCTCCGGCTACGGCAAGGTGTTCTACACCAACGTAATGCTGTCCGGCGCGGTGCCCCAGGTTTCGCTCATCTGCGGTCCTTGCGCGGGAGGCGCGGCCTACAGCCCGGCGCTGACGGACTTCGTCATCCAGACCCGCCACGCGCAGATGTTCATCACCGGCCCGCAGGTCATCAAGCAGGTGACCGGCGAGACGGTCACGGCGGAACAGTTGGGCGGGCCGGAAGCCCACATGGTCCGCTCCGGAGTGATTCACTTCGTGGCCGAAGACGACCGCCATGCGGTGCTGCTGTGCCAGAAGCTGTTGAGCTTTCTGCCCAACAATAATCTGGAAGATCCTCCGCAAGTGGAAGGCGACCCTAACGTCGATTCCAATCCGGCGCTGGAAGACATCGTACCCATAGATGGCAAGAAGGGCTACGACGTGCGCCAGGTGATTCTGGCGGTGGTGGATTTTGGCGACTTTCTGGAAGTGCAGTCGGGCTACGCGCCCAACATCGTGGTGGGATTCGCGCGCGTCAACGGCCGGTCGGTGGGCGTGATCGCCAACCAGCCGGCGGCGAATGCCGGCGTGCTGGATATTAACGCTTCCGACAAAGCGGCGCGCTTCATCCGTTTCTGCAACGCCTTCAACGTTCCGCTGCTGACGTTCGCCGACGTGCCCGGGTTTATGCCGGGGGTCGAACAGGAGTACGGCGGCATCATCCGCCACGGCGCCAAAATGCTGTTTGCGTATTCGGCCGCCACGGTTCCCAAGATTACCGTGATTCTGCGCAAGTGCTATGGCGGCGCGTACCTGGCGATGTGCTCGAAGGACTTGGGCGCGGACCGCGTCTTCGCCTGGCCCACCGCCGAAGTGGCCGTGATGGGCGCGGAGGGAGCCGCCGAGATCGTTTTCCGCAAGGAGATTCAGGAAGCTACAAACAAAGCGGAGAAGCGCAAGGAGTTGATCGCGCGCTATCGCGACGCGTTTTCCAATCCTTACGTGGCGGCCGGGCGGCGGCTGGTGGATGCGGTGATCGAACCGGCGCTCACGCGGCGGCACATCGCCCAGGCACTCGAATACCTGCACACCAAGCGCGAATTGCGGCCAGCCAAGAAGCATGGGCTGATCCCGCTGTAGAGGCCGCTTATGGAAACCGCAACCGATCTCGAAAGCCTGATCCTGGAACTGAAAGAGCAGGTGCGCGCCCTAAGCGAGCGCCTGGCCCGCGTGGAGGCTGGGGGCGCTCGAAGCGCTGCTGGCGATGCCACCGGAGCCCCTGCCGCCGTTGCCGAACCCGCTGCCGCTGCCGTTGAACCCGTTGGCGAAGCCGTTGCCGCACCGGATGCCACCGCCGCTTCGGCGCCTGCCCCGGTTTCGGGGCCGGCTGCGCCCGAACCGATCACCGAAGAGGAACTGGCGGCCATCGCCGCGGCGGTAGCGGCTTACCTGGGTGTCCGCGCCCACATCCGCCAGATCCGCCTGATCAGTTCCAGCCGGTGGGCCCAGGAGGGACGCGTTTCGATTCAAGCGTCCCATCAACTGCATTGAAAAGGGACTAACCCGTGAAGCTGAAAATCACCATCGACCAGAAGACTTATGAAGTGGACGTAGAAGCCGCCGAGCCGGAGACCGCCGCGCCCCCGCGCGGCTACCCGATCGAGCCGGCGCAGGTTCACCTGCCCGCGGCCGCTCCACCACCCATCGCCCCGCCTCCCGGGGAGGCCCCGGTTAACGAGGGAAAGGTTTGCCGCAGTCCGGTTTCGGGCATCGTAGTCCGGGTGGTGGCGCAGCCCGGCCAGAGCCTGCAGGCGGGCGACATTCTGCTGGTGCTGGAAGCCATGAAGATGGAAACCAATATTACCGCCCCGATCGCCGGCAAGGTGAAAGACATCAAAGTAAAGCAGGGAGACAGCCTGCAATCCGGCCAGGTGGCAGTGGAGTTTGAGTAATGAGTCTGGAACAGATTCCTGGATTTTTGTTTTTCGACCATGTCGCCGTCTCGGTGAAGGCCGGTGATTTGGAAGCGCAGGTGGAAGCCTACCGCACGCTCGGATTTCGCGAAGTGCATCGCGAAGACGTGCTGGGCGGCGACCAGGTGCGCGAAGTGCTGCTGCAGGTGGGCGACGGTCCCAACCTGGTGCAGTTGCTGGAGCCGCTCAACGCGGAATCGCCGGTAGCCAAGCAGATCGAAAAGAACGGCGGACGCGGCGGACTGGCGCACGTGGCGCTGCGCGTGGCCGATATTGGGAAGGCCTTCGACTATATGCGGGAGCACGGCTTCAAGCTGATCGATAAGGCGCCGCGGAAGGGTTCGCGGGGCACCACCGTATTTTTCGTGCATCCCAAGACCACCGAGCGGGCGGCGTTCGGCTACCTGATCGAAGTGGTCCAGGAGAACAACCATGCCGGACAGCATGCCTGAAGCGGTTCCGGGCACCGAGATTCTGAGCCTGGCCCAGGATTTTCCGCCCGTCGCGGCGGCGGACTGGGACCGGGCGGTGCGCGCCGATCTGAAAGGCGCCGATTACGACAAGAAGCTCGTCTGGCGAACCGCGGAAGGGCTGGCGGTGAGGCCGTATTACCGCCGCGAGGACCTGGCCGGCCTGGAAAGCCAGACCCAAGCCGCGCCCGGCGAGTTCCCCTTCGCAAGAGGCAGCGGGCAGGCGTGGCAGGCGGCCGAGGGCGCGAGTTTTTCCGAAACTGCGATTCGCGCCGACCAGTGGCACGACGCGGGCGCGCACGCGGTCCAGGAACTCGCCTGGGCGCTGGCCGCGGGGGTGGAAAGGCTGAGTGAACGCCCCGCTGGTCAGTCCCTTGACGACGCAGCCCTGTCGATCGAATTCGTTTTCGCCGCCGGCTCGGAATATTTTGTGGAGATCGCCAAGTTTCGCGCCGCCCGCCTGTTGTGGGCGCGGGCCGTCGCGGCATTCCAGCCGGTGAGCCCCGCCGCTTGCCTGATGTGCCTTTCGGTGCGAACGGCGCGCCTGAATAAGAGCATCTTCGATCCCTACACCAATCTGTTGCGGGCCACCACCGAAGCGCTTTCCGCGGTGATCGGCGGGTGCGACCGGCTGCAGGTGGAAGCCTTCGGTTTCGGCGCGCACCTGGCGGATAACGTCCACCACGTGCTGCGCGAGGAAGCGCACCTGGGGGAGGTGGCCGATCCGGCCGGCGGTTCGTATTACATCGAAACGCTGACCGATGCCCTCGCCCAGGCGGCGTGGACGCTGTTTCAGCGGATCGAAACCGCCGGCGGATACCGCGCGGCGGTGGGATCCGGCGTTCTCTCGAAGGCGCTGGCCGAAACCCGCGCGGCGCGGGAAAAGGCCGTGTCGTCGCGCCGGCGCACGCTGGTGGGCGTCAACAATTACCCGGACCTGAAGGAGAAGACTTCGGACGTGGCGCCGCCCGCCAGCGACACGCCCCGGCTGGCCGCCCCCTTCGAGAAGATCCGCCAGCGAACCGCACGCCACGCCGAGGCTGCCGGCCGCTATCCCAAGCTGCTGCTCCTCACCCGCGGCGACGTCAAGATGCGCGGCGCGCGCGCCAACTTCGCGCTGAACTTTTTTGGCTGCGCGGGCTTCGATATCGAACAGTCCGCCGATTACGCGGGCACGGACGCCGACCTGATCGTGCTCTGCAGTTCCGACGCCGAGTACCTGGCGCTGGCTCGGGAAGTCTGCCCGGCGGCGAAGGTGCCGGTGCTGGTGGCCGGCAACCCCAAAGATCGGATCGAGGCCCTGAATCAAGCCGGGGTAGCCGGGTTCGTCCACGTGCAGAGCGACGCCGTCCAGACCCTGACGGACTGGCAAAATCGGCTGGGCATGAAGGAATAAGCCGAAGGAATAAGTCATGAAACCCGATTTTTCGAAAATCGATTACCGGCCGGCGGTTTCCGGCGCGCCGGCGCACCGGGCCGCGGACGAATCCAGCACCTGGATGACAGCCGAACAGATTCCGGTGAAACCGTTTTATACCGCCGACGACCTCTACGCCATGGAGCATCTGGACTACGCCGCGGGCATTCCGCCCTTCCTGCGCGGTCCCTACTCCACCATGTACACGCTGCGGCCCTGGACCATCCGCCAATACGCGGGTTTCTCCACCGCCGAGGAATCGAACGCTTTCTATCGCCGCAACCTGGCGGCCGGGCAGAAGGGGCTCTCGGTGGCGTTCGACCTGGCGACCCATCGCGGCTACGATTCCGACAATGAACGCGTAGTGGGCGATGTGGGTAAGGCCGGCGTGGCCATCGATTCAGTCGAGGACATGAAGATTCTCTTCGACCAGATTCCGCTGGGACAGATGTCGGTTTCGATGACCATGAACGGCGCCGTGCTGCCGGTGCTGGCGTTTTATATCGTCGCTGCCGAAGAACAGGGCGTGGCGCCGGCGGCGCTGACCGGAACCATTCAGAACGACATTCTGAAAGAGTTCATGGTCCGCAATACGTATATCTATCCGCCGGTGCCTTCCATGCATATCATCGGCGACATCTTCCGTTATTGCGCCGGCAACATGCCCAAGTTCAACTGCATTTCGATCAGCGGCTACCACATGCAGGAAGCCGGCGCCACGGCGGATATCGAGCTGGGTTACACTTTGGCCGACGGGGTGGAATACATCCGTGCGGGCATTGCGGCGGGTCTCGATATCGACGGCTTCGCGCCGCGTTTGAGCTTCTTCTGGGGCATCGGCATGAACCATTTCATGGAGATCGCCAAGATGCGGGCCGGCCGGGTGCTGTGGGCCAAGCTGATTAAGAGCTTTCATCCCACCAGCGCCAAATCGATGGCGCTGCGCACCCACTGCCAGACTTCGGGCTGGAGCCTGACCGCGCAGGACGCGTTCAACAACGTGACGCGCACGGCGGTGGAAGCGCTGGCGGCGGCGCTGGGCCATACCCAGTCGCTGCACACCAACGCGTTTGACGAGGCCATCGCCCTGCCCACCGATTATTCGGCGCGCATCGCCCGCAACACCCAGATCTACCTGCAGGAAGAGACCGGCATCACGCACGCCATCGATCCGTGGGCGGGCAGCTATTACGTGGAGAGCCTGACCCATGAGCTGATGCACAAAGCGTGGCACCATATACAGGAAATCGAGAGTTTGGGCGGCATGGCCAAGGCCATCGAAACCGGCGTGCCGAAGATGCGCATCGAGGAAGCCGCGGCGCGGCGGCAGGCGCGCATCGATTCCGGTAAAGAGACGATCGTGGGCGTCAACAAATATATCGCGGCCGAGGAAACCTCGATCGACACGCTCGAAGTCGATAACCGCGCCGTGCGCGAGAGCCAGTTGCGGCGCTTGGCGGAGGTTCGCGCCGCGCGCAATCCGCTGGTAGTGGAGGAAGCGCTTACGGCGCTGACGCACGCCGCCGAAACGAAATCGGGCAACCTGCTGGAGCTTGCCATCCAGGCCGCGCGCGTGCGCGCCACGCTGGGGGAAATCTCGCAGGCGCTCGAAAAGGTGTTCGGGCGCTACCAGGCCACTAATCGCACCATTTCGGGGGTCTACTCGGCGGAGAGCCAGAGCGATCCCGAGTTCCGCAAGGCTGCCGGCATGGCCGAAGAGTTTGCCCGGGAAGAAGGCCGCCGGCCGCGTATTCTGGTCGCTAAAATGGGCCAGGACGGCCACGACCGCGGCGCCAAGGTGATTGCCACCGCTTTCGCCGATCTGGGTTTCGACGTGGACGTGGGCCCGCTCTTCCAGACCCCGCGCGAAGCGGCCCGCATGGCCGCCGAGAACGACGTTCACGTGCTTGGCGTTTCCAGCCTGGCCGGCGGCCACAAGACCCTGGTGCCGGAAGTGATCGGCGAGTTGCGCCGGCTCGGCCGCGAGGACATCCTGGTGGTTGTGGGTGGCGTCATCCCTCCGCGGGATTACGGCTTTCTCGAAAAGGCCGGCGTGGCTGCCGTTTTCGGCCCGGGTACCGTGATTCCGATCTGCGCGCAGCAAATCCTGCGGGTCCTGATGGGGAGCACGCGTGCGGCGTAGGACTCCCGGCAACCGCTCCCTGACGGTCGCGGCTCGGACTGGAGCCACCGCGCCCCGAGTCCGAGCCGCGACCGTCAGGGAGCGGTTGCCGGAACATTTCCAAGCCGCCGCCGGGTGCCGTTGTGCCTGGCGCTGAAACCAGCATGCCGCGCCGCCGGCGCTTGCCGCTGGAGCGCTACGTGGAAGGCATTCTGGCGGGCGACCGCGTCGTGCTGGCGCGCGCCATCACCCTGGTGGAAAGCGATCTGGCGGCCGATAACGACCTTTCCGCGCGGCTGCTCGGCGCCATTCTGCCGCACAGCGGGAACTCCCGGCGCGTAGGGATTACCGGCGTGCCCGGAGTCGGTAAGAGCACCTTCATCGACGCCTTGGGCATGCACCTGATCCGCGAGCGGGGCGAGCGCGTGGCGGTGCTGAGCATCGATCCGTCGAGCCCCATTTCCCAGGGCAGCATTCTGGGCGACAAAACCCGTATGGAGCGGCTGAGCGTGGAGGAGAACGCCTTCATCCGCCCCTCGGCGGCGCGCGGACATCTGGGCGGCGTGGCGCGCCGCACCCGCGAAACCATCCTGCTGTGCGAGGCCGCCGGTTTCGACAACGTGCTGGTGGAAACCGTGGGCGTGGGCCAATCGGAAACCGCGGTTCGCTCCATGACGGATTTTTTCCTGCTGCTGATGCTGGCGGGCGCGGGGGACGAGCTGCAGGGAATGAAGCGCGGCATCATCGAGATGATCGACGGCATGGCCATCAACAAGGCCGATGGCGACAACCGCCAGCGCGCCGAGCGTGCTCGCGCGGAATACGCCGGAGCGCTGCATTTGTTTCCGGCGCCGGCCGATGGTTGGCTGCCGCCGGTGGTCACCTGCTCGGCTCGCGATGGCTCGGGCATCGCCGGGATCTGGGAAACCATTCTGCGCCACCGCGAACACATGGAGGCGGGCGGTCACCTGGCGCGCCGCCGCAGCCGCCAGGCGCTCGAGTGGATGAAGGAGCTGATCGCGCTCGGGTTGGAGGATTCCTTTCGCCGCCACGCCGCGGTCGCGGCCCGCATGCCCGAGCTGGAAGACGCCGTTTCGCGCGGACAGGCGACGCCGTTCGCCGCCAGCCGCGAGTTGCTCGATCTTTTTCATCGCAAGGAGAAGTAAGTCACCGTCATGTCCATTCCATTTCCCAGCCTGACCGCGGAGGAGGCCGCCGGTCACATCCGCCACGGCCAGACCGTGGGTTTCAGCGGATTCACGCCGGCCGGCGCGGCCAAGGCCATCCCGCGGGCGATCGCCTGCCATGCGGAAGAGGAACACGCCGCCGGGCGCGACTTCCAGATCGGCGTGCTCACCGGCGCCTCCACCGGCCCGTCGCTCGATGGCGCGCTGGCCAAGGCCCATGCCATCAGTTTCCGCACGCCTTATCAATCCAACGCCGATTTGCGCGCGGAGATCAACCGCGGCGGCACTCGTTTCGTCGACATGCACCTTTCCATGCTGCCGCAGATGGTCCGCTACGGGTTTCTGGGGCCGGTCGATTGGGCGGTGGTGGAAGCCTGCGACGTGACCGCCGGCGGCGGCATCGTTCTTACCACCGCGGTCGGCGCCGCGCCCACTTTTCTCGATTGCGCCGGAAAAGTGCTGATCGAGCTCAACCATCACCACCCGCCCACGCTGCTAGGCATGCACGATATCTACCAGCCCCTCGATCCGCCGCTGCGCCGCGAGATCCCCATCTACAGCGCTTCGGACCGCATCGGCGCGCCGCTGGCGACGGTGGACCCGGCCAAGATCGTGGGCATCGTCGAAACCGACCTCGAGGACGAAGTCCACGGCTTCGACAAACCAACCCCGGCTACCGAAGCCATCGGCCGGAACGTGGCCGATTTCCTGGTGGCCGAAATGCGCGCCGGCCGCTTGCCGCGGCAATTTCTGCCGCTGCAATCGGGCGTCGGCAATATCGCCAACAGCGTGCTCGGCGCGCTCGGCCGGCATCCCGATATTCCGGCCTTCGAAATGTACACCGAGGTGCTGCAGGACGCCGTGGTGCCCCTCATCGAAAGCGGACGCTGCCGTTTTGCCTCCACCTGTTCGCTTACCCTCAGCCCCGAGGTGATGCGCCGCGTCACCGGCAATCTGCCCTTCTTCCGCCCGCGGATTCTGATGCGCCCGCAGGAGATCAGCAACCATCCGGAAATCGTGCGCCGGCTCGGTATCGTCTCCATGAACACGGCCATCGAGGTGGACCTGTTCGGCAATGTCAATTCCACCCACGTCATGGGCCGGCAGATGATGAACGGCATCGGCGGCTCCGGCGATTTCACCCGCAACGCCTACCTCTCGGTTTTCAGTTGCCCGTCCACGGCCAAGGGCGGGAAGATTTCCGCCATCGTGCCGCTGGTCACGCATGTCGATCACAGCGAGCATTCCGTGCAGGTGGTCATCACCGAACAGGGCGTGGCGGACTTGCGTGGGCTCGACCCGCACGAGCGCGCCCGGCTGATCATCGACCAATGCGCCCATCCCGATTACCGTCCGCAATTGCACCAATACCTGGAGTTGGTGAAGCAGGGCCACAGCCCGCAATCGCTTTCCCTCGCCTTCGCCATGCACCGCCAGTTTGATCGCAACGGCACCATGGCGGGTGTCGTGTGGGAAGAATGGCGGTAGAGAGCCGCCCGCGGTGGGGCACGCTTTAGCCTGCCCATAAGCCCGAACATTCCGATATTGGGTCATCGACTCGGGAATCGATCGGGGGCATGATGTCTGTTAACCTGATTAACGGGCCGTTTCTATGCACATCGAAAAAGATCGTTTATTGGCCGCCGGCCCGAGGCCTTCCGGTAATTCCACGTGCCTAGCGGAGCTAGCCGCTGCCGTTCCCCATTTCCAACATGAATATACTGATCGCCGAGCCTATCGCCCCGGCCGCTGTGGAGCTGTTTCGCGCACAGGCGGGCTGGAACGTCATCGTTTCTAATCCTAAGGAATACGCGCAGCACCTGGCGGAAGCCGAGGCGTTGCTGGTGCGCAGCGCCGTGCAGGTCAATGCAGCGGTGCTCGAAAAGGCGCCGAAGCTGCGCGTGATCGGCCGCGCCGGCGTAGGCGTCGACAACGTCGATTTGGATGCCGCCACCACGGCCGGCGTGCTGGTGATGAACACGCCCGGCGGCAACGCCATTTCGGTGGCCGAGCACACCTTCGCGCTGATGCTGGCCATGGCGCGCCACATTCCGCAGGCCAACGCCTCCACCCGCGCCGGCAAATGGGAAAAGAAAAAGTTCATCGGCAATGAACTGCGCGGCAAAACGCTCGGCGTGGTGGGGCTCGGCAGCATCGGCCGCGAGGTGGTGAAGCGGGCCCGTGCTTTTGAAATGCGGGTGGTGGCGCACGATCCATATGTGACCTCGAAGATCGCCGGCGATCTGGGGGTGGAGCTGGTGGACCTGGCCGCGCTCTATGCCGCCAGCGACTACATCAGCCTCCACGTCGCCGTCACCGCGGAAACCACGGGTATGCTCTCGCGCGAGGCGTTCGCCCGGATGAAGACCGGAGTGAGGATCGTGAACTGCGCGCGCGGCGAGCTGGTGGATGAGGCCGCCCTGGCCGAGGCCGTCGCGTCGGGCAAAGTGGCGGGCGCCGCGCTGGACGTTTTCGCCACCGAGCCGGTGAGCGCCGAGTGCCCGGTGTTCGCATCGGGAGCCGTGCTGGCGACGCCGCACATCGGCGGGTCGACCGAAGAAGCGCAGGAAATCGTCGGCGTGCGGATCGCCGAGCAGGTGGTGGAGTACCTATCGACCGGCGTGGCGATCAATGCCGTGAATATGCCGGCGCTTTCTCCCGAGCAGTACCGCGCCATCCGCGGCTACATCACCTTGGCCGAGCGGCTGGGCAATTTCGCCGCGCACATTTCGACCGGTAACCCGCGCACGGTGCGCCTGACTTACTTTGGCCGTATCGGCGATGGCAACACTAACCTGCTGCGGAATGCCGGGCTGGCAGGCGTGCTGGCGCGATCCACGTCGAAGCGCGCCAACCTGGTGAACGCCATGCCGATCGCCGAGCAGCGCGGTTGGAACGTGCAGGAGAGCCGTCAGAACCGTACGGGCCACATCGACACCATCCGGCTCGACCTGATCACCGATGCGGGCACCACCTCGGTGGAAGGCGCCGTGGTGCTGGAAAAGCCGCGTCTTCTCCAAGTGGAGGGGATCTACTGCGAGGCGGCGCTTTCGGGCTTCCTGATCTTCATGAAGAACCACGACGTGCCCGGCGTCATTGGCCACGTCGGTACCGTGCTGGGCAAAAACCGGATCAACATCGCGAATTTCTCGCTCGGCCGCCGCGACGCTCCCACCGCTCCCGGCCGGCCGCTCGATGCCGTGGCTCTGGTCTCGACTGACGGCCTGGTACCCGAGTCCGTGCTGGCGCAACTGCGCGACCACCCGGCGGTCAGATTCGCGCGCGCGGTGGAATTCGAATAAGTTAGCCGAGTTCGAGTAAGTATATGAAGCCATCCCTAACTCCTAAGAATCCCTGCTTTTCCTCCGGACCGTGCGCCAAACGGCCCGGCTGGTCTCTGGACGCACTGAAGGACGCCGCGGTCGGGCGGTCGCACCGCGCCAGGATCGGCAAGAACAAGCTGGCGGAAGTCATCGAGCGGAGTAAGAAGCTGCTTGGTATGCCGGAGGGTTACCTGCTCGGGATTGTTCCCGCTTCCGACACCGGAGCGTTCGAGATGGCCCTGTGGTCGTTGCTTGGCCCGCGCGGCGTCGACGTATTCTCGTGGGAGAGTTTCGGCGCCGGTTGGGCGGCCGATTGTAAGAATCAACTCAAGCTGAAAGACCTGCGTCTCTTCCAGACCGGTTATGGCAAGCTGCCGGATCTGAGCCAGGCGGACCCGAACCGCGACGTGGTGTTCCCCTGGAACGGGACCACTTCGGGCGTGCGCGTTCCGGATGGGGATTGGATCGCCGCCGATCGCGAGGGTTTATCGATGTGCGACGCCACCTCGGCGGTCTACGCGATGGACGTGCCGTGGCACAAGCTGGACGTGGTGACATGGTCCTGGCAGAAGGTGCTGGGTGGCGAGGCCGCGCACGGCATGATCGCCCTTGGTCCGCGCGCGGTAAAGCGGCTGGAAGCATACGCGCCGGATCGCCCCTTGCCCAAAATCTTCCAGATCAGCAAGGGTGGCAAACCAATCGCGGGAATCTTCGAGGGCGAAACCATCAACACCCCCTCGATGCTATGCGTGGAGGACGCCCTCGACGGGCTGAAGTGGGCGGAGTCGATCGGCGGACTGCCGGCGCTCCTGGCGCGGTCTGGCGCCAATCTGAAGGCCATCGAGGATTGGGTCGCGCGCTCTTCATGGGCTGGATTTCTGGCGGAGGAAAAAGCTATCCGTTCGAGCACCTCGATCTGTCTGAAGATCGTCGATCCCGCCTATCTCGCGCTCCCCGCCGAAGATCAGGCGAAGAGCACCAAAGCCATCTTCTCGCTGCTCGATAAAGAAGGAGCGGCCTACGACGTCGGCGCGTACCGGGACGCACCGGCGGGGCTGAGAGTATGGGGCGGCGCAACGGTCGAAACCGCCGACATTGAAGCCCTGTTGCCGTGGCTCGATTGGGCGTACGCGGAAGTCAAGGCGAAGTTTCGGTAGTGGGCCAGTTTACCCTCGGCGACGAACAGATAGACGGGGTTGGCTTCTCGGCCAACTGGATGCAGTGAGCAGCGTGACTTATCGGGACGAATCAGCTGGATCACCGACCTTGCAGTCGGGGAGCTCAAGCCCCGGTCGAATCGGCTTACGGCGCAGCAGCGCGTATCGCCGGGTTACTCCCCTAATAATCCTTCGCGTCAACTTGACGATAAACGCCCGTCCCGCAGAAGTGCGTTCGCCGTGCCAAATCACGCATTCCCGCGCCGGGCGGCTGCCGTTCTATAATCCCTTTAGGGATAGCCACCGATGGACGAAGTCCTGACGATTGCCGAGATTGAGGCGAAGTTTGACTCCGAGTGGATACTGATCGAGGACCCATCGACGGATGAGGACCTGGAGGTTCGTGGCGGAATGGTGCGCTGGCATGATAAGGATCGCGAGGAGGTCTACCGCCGGGCCGTCGAGACTCGCCCCAAACGCTTTGCGATCGTCTACACGGGCAAGATGCCTCGGGATACCGCGATCGCGTTGTGAGTTCCCCGTTCGATCCGCGGCGCGGCCTCATCGTCATCGGGGCGGAACTCAATGGACCGAGCGGCGCCGCCGTCCTGCGCTTGGCCGTCGATACCGGAGCTACTAGCACGCTGGTGAGCGTGGCGATGTTGGTGGCCATTGGGTACGATCCAGCGCTGGCCGCGGACAGGGTCCAGGTTACCACCGGAAGTGGAGTCGAGTTTGCGCCTCGCATCGAATTGCATAGGCTGACCGCCCTCGGGCAGGAGCGCCTCGGATTTCCGGTGCTCGGCCATACCTTACCGCCGAGTGCTGGAGTGGATGGACTGCTGGGGCTGGACTTTTTTCGAGGGCTTCGCTTGACCATTGATTTCCGTACCGGCCAACTGGATCTTGCTTAGACTGCAAGGACGATCTGATTCCTTTGGAAGCCGCATGAAGCTTTCAGACTGAGCCACTACCGAAATCCCAGCCCGTATAATAAAGGAATGTTCTTTCGCCGAGAGACGCCCAAAGTTCCAACTTTTTCCGAACGGCTGGAGCAATTGCGTAAGGCCGGGTTTGCGGTGGCGGGCGCCGAGGGCGGGGTTACCCGCGTTTCGCGCGATGGCTGCGCGGTCGATCTCCGGGACGAGTCCGGATTGGCTCACGCGGCGTCGCGGGCGGGAATCGAGATGGGGCCGGAGATCGGCGCGCTGGTGGATGGCGGCTACCAGAAGTTTTTCCGCACGCCAGCCGGCCGCCAAAAGCCGGCTACTGCTGCGGAGCTCAAAGCCCTTCATGCATTTGAGGAAGACTTGCACGAAGCGCTGGGGCAACAGACCTACTACAACGAAGCGCTGGGCACGGTTTCCACTTTCTACCTGTACGACCGCGTGAAGGACCGCGATCAGGGCGTGCCGAAGCGGGTGTGGGAGAGCTGAGGGGAAAAGCCCTCGGCAGCCGGCGGTCAGCTCTTGTGCATTCTTGTGCACATTGGGCGGCTTTGAACCGAGGTTGCCGCCTTCGCCGGCCTTCACCGTTGTGCATTTTTGTGCATTTTCCCGTGCCTCACCGCAAGGGTTCACCGCACGGCTCTTGTGCATTTTTGTGCATAGTCTGCCAGTTCGCTCCAAAACCACCACCGGCGGTGGAGTTGGGCCAAAACAAATCTTAATCTTCCAGTAAGTGATTATTTTTCAACAACTTAAATTATGGCACGAGGCTTGCAATATAAGAGGGCGTAAGCCGCCAGGCGGCTGAAGGAGGAAAAGGAAATGAAGACCAAGTTGATGGCATTGATGCTTTTGGTGGGTAGCGCGGCATTTGCCGGACCGCGGTTTTTCGTTGGAGCCCGCTTAGGGTTTCCGGCTCCGGTGGTTGCTTATAATTACGGGCCTCCGGTGGTTGCTTACGCATCTCCGTACGGCGCCCCTGTTTATGGCCCGGCTTACGGCCCTGCCTATGTGGCGCCGTACCCGGGAGCGGGCTACTCCTGGACAGCGGGTTTCTACGGACCGGGCAGGGCATGGCATGCCGGCTACTGGGGCCGTCCCTATGGCGGCGCGGTTTACGGCGGAGCGCGTTTCGCGGGCGGCGGGCGTTATTATCGCGGTTACGGGCGCCGGTAAGCGAACGGGCTTTAGTTTAGCGGAAGCCGATGCCTAAGAGCACGATTCCGAGCGGGCGCTGGTCGCCGGGTGCGAAGAAAGTGGAGTCCACCTCCACTTCAGCCTCGGCGGTGGCGCCCGCTCCGCGTATGGGGCCGGCGGCGGCCAGCGTGTAGACCCCATCCTTTGAGTAGTTCCCCTGAGCCACCGATTTTCCATCCAACAGCAACTCCACGTGCCGGGCGCTGGCTTGCGGAGGCAAATAGAACTTCACGCTCAAGCCGCGAGGCCCGGCCGGGTTCTTGAGCACCACCAAGGCGGCGCGCGCCATCCAATGATCCGCGTAAACCCCGCTCACCAGTTGTTCATCGGAATCGGGCGCGGCCAGCGTCAGGTATTCGCGCGTCACGTGGCGTTCCCCTACTACCTCGGCGCGTACGCGATCGACCACGCCGCTCGATATGCCGAAAGGCCAGAAACCGAGCGAGGCCGTGGAGTAGCCCGAATGACTTTCGAGGCCGATTAACCGCAGTGGAATGGCGGGGCGGATTTCGAGCGTTCGAACCATGGGTGTGAGCGGCGCGTGAACTTCGACGGCGCGGCTGAGGTCGCTCGATACCACGACTTCGCCGGGTTGAACCGGCTGGTTTTTGGTCAGCGCCAGACCGCCGCGGCGCTCCACGTAATAGCGCAGGCCCCATTCGCCGTTTATCCAGGTCCGGTGTCCCATGGGGAGCATTGCGGCGAATCGGCGATAGCCGTCCCAGTGCTGGTAGTTGACCGCTGCCAAACCCAGCCCCAGGACGAGTTGGGAGGCAAAGCCTGCGAGGGCGAGGAATCGGAGGAACGGCGAGCGGCGTTGGCCAGGAATGGGGCCGAAGCTTGCGGACGCGAAGATCGCCACCGGCGCCGCCATGGGCAGCAGGTAGCGCGCGGAGCCGGCGAAAAAAATGACGGCCGAGCCGGCGAAGAAAATCCCGATCCAGGCCAGCAGGAATTGGGCGCCGCGCTCGTGCCGGCGGCGCCAGGCGGCCACGGCGGCCAAGGGAGTGAGCAGCGGACCGGCCAGAAACAGGCCGTGCACCGCCAGGGCGAGTATGCTGGCCAGCTTATGACCGGCAGTCTGGTAGGCGCGCTGATAGCCAAGCGTTACAGCTAGCGGCCAGGCGCCGGTTCCCGAACGCTCGAAAATTTGCCAGGCCAGAAGCAAGAGCACGGGCGTCGCGAGCCAGGCGAAAGCGCGACCAGGGGGTCGCGCGCGGACCTGGGGGTCCGCCCCACCATTGAGCCAGAGCCAGGCGGCGAGGATGGGGACGATCAGGACCACCTGATAGGACGTGAGCGCCGCCAGCGCCATGGCCACAGCGGCCAAGAGGCGGCGGCCGGCGCAAAACAGCGCGATGGCGGCCATCCAAAGAGCGACGAAGGGCAGGTCGGCCTCGAGCGAATTGCCGTTCACCACGAACACCGGGGTTGCCAGGAACAGCAGGGTTGCCCATACCGGCCGGGGCGAATACCGCCGCGCCAGCGACCACATGGCCGCCGCCGCCAGCAAGGTGAAACCGATGTAGGCGGCGTGAAACGCCGCTTCATTGACGCCGCCGAAGAGTGCAATCAGGGCGCCCAGCACCCAACCGTCGAGCGCCGGATGCGTGTGCCCGCGCAGGTCAACAGCTTCCCCACGAAATACATAGGTCGTGTGCAGAGGATGCCAGGGCTCAATCTGCGCGTGGGCCGCTTCGGTAAGGTAGAGGTCGTCGTCGCCCTGGATTGCCTGACCGAGGAACGGCAGGCGAATCAAAAGGGCGAAGGCAAGGATCAGCAGCAGGCCGCGACAAGACCGCATTTTCAAGGTTTCCGATTTGGGTTGAGCCGGGCTTCAGGCCCGGCCGGTGGCGCAGGCTTCAACCTGCGCGGCAGGCGAAAGCGCCTGCCCCGCAATTGCGAGGAGCGACAGACCACAAAATGCGATGGTCTGTCCCACTGAAGCGCTGCTACTCCGGCGTCCACTTGAGCACGGGCTTGCGCGCGGCGGCGACCTCGTCGACGCGGCCGATGCGGGTGGAATGCGGGGCGCTCTTGACCAACTGCGGGTCGCTCTCCACTTCGCGGGCGATCGAAATCATGGCCTCCACGAACAGGTCGATCTCGTCTTTGCTCTCGGTTTCGGTGGGCTCGATCATGAGCGCGCCGTGGACGATCAGCGGGAAGCTGACGGTGTAGGGATGGAAGCCGTAATCGATCAGGCGCTTGGCCAGGTCGCCGGTGCGGACGCCTAGTTTAGCCTGCCGGTCGTCGCTGAACACCACCTCGTGCATGTTGGGCGAGGGATACGGAAGATCGAAGTACGGTTCCAGCTTCTTGCGGATATAGACGGCGTTCATGACTGCGTCGAGGGTGGCATTGCGCAGGCCGGGGCCGCCATGGGCGAGGATGTAGGCCAGTGCCCGCACCAGCACGCCGAAGTTGCCATAGAAGGCGCGCACCCGGCCGATGGCTTGCTCGCGCCGGTAATCGAAGTGGAGCCGGCCGCCGGAGCGCACCAGGCGCGGGGCTGGCAGAAATGGCTCCAGGTGTTTCTTCACCGCGACCGGCCCAGCGCCCGGACCGCCTCCGCCGTGAGGCGTGGAGAAGGTCTTGTGCAGATTGAGATGGAGCACGTCGACGCCGAAATCCCCCGGCCGCGCCACGCCCACCAAGGCGTTCATGTTGGCGCCGTCCATGTACAGCATGGCGCCTTTGGCATGCAGGATTTCGGCGGCCTGGATGATGTTCTCTTCGAAGACCCCGAGGGTATTCGGGTTGGTCACCATCAGCGCGGCCACGTCCTGATCGACGATGCGCTCCAGCGCGCTCACGTCGAGCACGCCGGTTTCACTCGACCGGATGTTTTCGACGGCGTAGCCGGCGATGGCGGCGGTGGCCGGATTGGTACCGTGGGCCGAATCGGGAATCAGAATCTTCTGGCGCGGGTTGCCCCGGCTTTCGAGCAGGGCACGCACCAGCAGGATGCCGGTGAGCTCGCCCTGCGCCCCGGCGGAAGGTTGCAGCGTGACCGCGTCCATGCCGGTAATTTCGGCGAGCGCGGCTTCGAGATGCTCCATCACTTCCATGCAGCCTTGCGCCAGCGCCTCGGGCTGGTAAGGATGCGCCCACGCCAGGCCTTCGAGGCGCGCCACCAGCTCGTTGATGCGCGGGTTGTACTTCATGGTGCAGGAGCCCAGCGGATACATGCCGTAATCGATGGCGTAGTTCCAGGTGGAAAGGCGCGTGAAGTGGCGGATGGCTTCGACTTCGCTGACTTCCGGGAAGCCGGAGATTTCGGCGCGGACGCTCGCGGCGCCCAGCGCTTCGCCCGCGTCCACGGCAGGAACGTCGAGCTCGGGAAGCTGGTACGCCTTCTTGCCGGGAGAGCTGCGCTCGAAGAGCAAGAGCTCGTTGGGGGAGAGGTGGGAGTTGGCTTTTCGCTCCAGTTTCCGGGCGCTCATCGCAGCACCTCCGCCACCGCGTCCATATCCGCGCGGCGCGACATTTCGGTGGCGCAAAGCAGCACCGAATCGGCTAGCTCGGGGTAGAATCTTCCGAGCGGGAGCCCGCCCACGATTTTCTTCTCCAGCAACGCCTGGTTGCGCGCTTCGGGATCGCCTACGCCGCAGACAAATTCATTGAAGAACTTGCCGCTGAAGCGCGGTTTCACTTTCCCCGCCAGGTAGTGCGCCTTGGCCAGGTTCTGCAGCGCCAACTCGCGCAGCCCCTGCTTGCCGTAGACCGTCATGAATACCGTGGCCATGAGCGCAACCAGGGCCTGGTTGGTACAGATGTTGGAAGTGGCTTTCTCGCGCCGGATATGCTGTTCGCGGGTGGCGAGCGTCAGGCAAAAGGCGCGCTGGCCGCGCGAATCGGTGCTCTGCCCCACCAGGCGGCCGGGCATCTGGCGGACGAACTTGTCCCTGGTGGCGATGACGCCGGCATAGGGGCCGCCGAAGCTGGGCGAGATGGCGAACGACTGCAGCTCGCCGGCGACGATATCGGCTTCCCGCACCGGTTCCAGCAGACCGAGCGAAACCGCCTCGGTGAACACCAGGATCAGCAGGGCGCCGTGCTTGTGCGCGATCTCCGCCGCCGCCCGGACCTCGTCCACGATGCCGAAGAAATTGGGCGATTGCACGATTACCGCGGCGGTGAGCCCGTCGATTTTGCTCTCCAAGTCCTTCAGATCGACGGCGCCGGTCCGGGCGTCGTAGCCGAATTCATCGACCACCATCCCCTGGTGAAGCGCATAAGTCCGCAGCACCTCGCGATATTCCGGGTGCACCGATTTCGCAGCCAGCACGCGCCCCTTGCCGGTGGCGCGCGCCGCCATCATGGCGGCTTCCGGCAGGGCGGTCGAGCCGTCCCACATGCCGGCGTTGGCCACGTCCATGCCGGTGAGCTGGCAGATCATGGTTTGAAACTCGAAGATCGCGGTCAGCGTGCCCTGGGCGATTTCGGCCTGGTAGGGCGTGTACGAGGTCAGAAATTCGCCCCGGGACACTACCGTATCCACCAGCACCGGCCGATAGTGAGAATAGACGCCCGCTCCCAGAAAGGAGGCGTACCCTGCCGCGGTGCGGCCGGCGCGCTCGCGGAAGTAATCGACAATCTCATATTCGGAAATTCCCGGCGGGAGGGCCAGGGGACGATTCAGCCGTACCGCTTCCGGCAGGTGTGAAAACAATTCTTCGGCTGACGCCACGCCGCAGGCATCGAGCATTTCGCGGCGCTCGGAATCCGACTTAGGAAGGTAACGCAACTATTTTTCGGCTCCGATATATGTTTGATAGTCGGCGGCCGAAAGGAGATTCAGCGCTTCGGCGGGCGCGTCCAGACGGATCTTTATCAGCCAGGCGCCGCCATGGGGATCCTGGTTCAACTTCTCCGGCGCATCGGCCAGCAGGGAGTTGACCTCCAGCACTTCGCCGCTCAGCGGCGCGTAAATATCGGAAACGGCCTTGACCGACTCGACCGAGCCGAGCGACTTGCCGGTCTCCAGCCGCGTACCTACATGGGGCAGGTCGACATAGACGATGTCGCCGAGTTCCTCCTGCGCGTGGTCGGTGATTCCGATCGTGCCAGTGTCCCCTTCCACGAGGACCCATTCGTGTTCTTTGGTGTAGCGGAGATTTTCCGGGTACATGGTTATTTGGCTCGCTTATAGAAAGGAGTTTCGACGGTTACCGCTTCCACGGGCTGGTTGCGGACGAGGATCTGGATGCCGGCGCCCGCGACGGCCCGTGCCGCCGGCAGATAACAGAGACCGATGTTCTTGTTCAAGGTAGGGGACGGACCGCCGCTGGTGACCCAACCGGCGGCCGCGCCATCGAGCCAAACTTCGTAGCCGTCGCGGCCGATCCCCCGCCCGCGCATTTCAAAGCCGACGAGCTTGCGCGACACGCCCTTTTCCCGCTGCCGGACGAGCGCCTCGCGCCCGATGAATTCGCCTTTATCGAACCTGACGATCCAGCCGAGGTCGGCTTCGAGCGGCGAAATCGAGGCGTCGATCTCGTGGCCGTAGAGCGCCATCTTGGCTTCCAGGCGCAGGGTGTTGCGCGCCCCGAGGCCGCAGGGTTTGATGCCGAACTCGGCGCCCGCTTCGAGGACCCGGTTCCAGATGCGCTGGGATTCGGCCGGCGGGATGTAGATTTCGAAGCCGTCTTCGCCGGTGTAGCCGGTGTGCGCGATGCGGGCCGGAGTTCCGGCCACTTCGCCGTCCGCGAACCAGTAGTATTTGATGGCCGCCAGGTCCACGGGTGTCAACTTTTGCAAGGTCGCACGCGCTTGCGGACCCTGGATGGCGAGCTGGGCATAGCGATCACTGGCCAGTTCCACCTCGGCGTCGAAACGATTCCGCTGCCGGATGTGGTCGAAATCCTTCTGCTGGTTGGACGCGTTCACGCAGAGGAAATAACGATCGTCAGCGACCGTGTGCACCAGGATGTCGTCCACGAATCCGCCATGATCGTAGAGCAGGCCCGAATAGTGCGCCTGACCCTGTTTGAGCCTGGCCACCTGGTTGGTGGTGACGAATTCGGCCAACTGGAGGGCCTCGGGCCCGCGGATTTCGATTTCGCCCATGTGGCTGACGTCGAACACGCCCACGGCCGAGCGGACGGTGTTGTGCTCGTCGATGATGCCGGAGTACTGGACCGGCATGTCCCACCCGCCGAAATCCACCATCTTCGCCCCCAGCGCCCGGTGGACAGAATTCAAGGGCGTGACGCGTAGCGACGACGCATTTGGCATGAAGACACAGGCTAGCAGCAGCGAAATCAGGGTGTCAAACCTGCCCGAGAGCGAGGCTGGGGTGGATGGCGCTCGCCGCGGTTGAGTGGGAGCCACTGGGCGCGGGCGGAGTTCCGGCAGCGGGCTTGCGCGATCCGGCTGGTGCTGGCGGCGGCGAACGCATGGAGGGTTTACGAAGCGAACCAATTTTGACCCGTGAAGGATAGTTTTTGCCGACACTTGCGAAGACGCCGGCGGAGCCATTTTGAACCTGTCGGGCATGGGCGAGTTTTCCTGCTCGCGAAACGCCGGCTGAAAGCCGGCGGCAGCCAGGATTGGCCGCCCCACAATTTACAGAATGCCGCCAGAGATGAAAGGTATGCGGCATTTCGCTGAGGGCACCCCGAAATCGGCGCGTAGGTTGCCAACCAAGATTGCCAGCTTGCCTCACAATAACAGTCCGTTTATCAATGGCCTATAGCCAGGAATGGGTTCGTTCGGTGACGGCGGTTTGGGTTCGCTCTTGTGCATCTTTGTGCGTGTCTATGGGCTCCCGCCTGTCCGGCATGGCAGCCTGCCCGTCCGATGTATAGCACGACGCCGGGAGCGAGCCGTGTTCGGGATGGGTTAACCGGCGGCAGGGCAAGGGTTTCTTTTTCGGAATGTGCGGTGACCGATGTTGGTTTGCGATTACAGTGGACGGGCGCCCACATTTTTCGGGCGGCGCGTCAGGGGAGCGATCTTTGCGGACGTGGCCAGCCGACAAGGTTCCCCCAACCGGACTTCCGGAAACTGGCCCTAAGCGGCGATCTGGAGTAGCGGCGGCAGACCCACATTGTCGTAGATCCCATCTCCGCAACAATCCAGGATTATCTCGGCGTCCAGGGAATGTTCACCAAGTCCAAAACGGTATCGAAGTAGGCCGCGAACCGGTCGCTATCGCGCAGCGGAATCAGCCGGACCTTCGGGTGGCTCACCTGCTCGCTGCCGTCGAGCATGATGTCCCCCTCCGGCACGCCCGGTACCGGTAGATGCTCAACGCTCGCACCTTTGGCCGACACGGAGACAATGAGTTCGCCCGGTTGGTCCCGCTTCGAGTACGGCGATAGTCTGTACTTGTCCGCCCCTGTCACCTGCCCCTTGTAGCGCTTCAGGAAGTTGATTCCTGTCTCGATGCCGCTACGGCCCTCGGAATTGAACAAAAGACCCCACGCCGCGCCCTGCGAACGCCAAAGCCATATCTGAACGAGGTGCAGGTACTCCGGCCCGGACGATTCGACTTTGCTCCAGGCGCCCACGAATTGGACAGCCGCGTTCGGTTCGGCCGGACACGCCCGCAGTTCCTCGCGCTCAAGCTGCAGGACATCCCGGCCATAACTTCCCCGATCGATCCGCGCCTCGCAGGATCCGTCTTCGCGTGCGAGCAGCTCCGCTTCGAGTTTCGACACGCCATCCCAGTTGCTGGCTGTCAACGTTTTTGTGCTAGGGTCGAACAGGCCGCGCATCGGCCGGTCAAGCGCGGTGAACACGGATTCAGTGCCGGGTTGCATCGCAGCGAGCAGGTAGACCTCGGATGCGTCGTTCACCACGACCCGCGTGAACGGATACGTTCCAACGCGCGACGTGACGCGAAGGTTGCCCGAGCACGCATTGTCCTTGCGGTCGAGCCCCCCAAAACGTGCGGACATCGCCCCCTGGCAGCGAACCGTCTCCTCCCAGTAGATTCGGCTGCCCGCATTGTGACGCCGCGTGAACTCGCCCGACTCCAACGTGGTTCGCACGAACCACCATCCAAACCAGGCCAGAGTCGCCCCACCAATGACCGCCATCAACGCGGCGATGGGCCGGCCGACTCCGGAGATCGAGCGGGCAGTGAGCAGGCCGATAACCAAGGCACCCGCGCACAGCCCCGGCATCGTCACCAGCAGATCGACTCGTATGTTCGCGGGGTGGGCCTGGGCGCGGTTAACCAGCTCAAGAGCGACAAGCATGGCGGAGCAGAGCGCCAGTAAGAGATTCACGGTCATCAACGCGCGCTGGCGACGGATCTTGCACACGAACGCCAGCGCGACGGCTAGGCCTGCCACAGCGAGGAATAGCCACAAAGGATTCACAGAAGCATCATAGCGTGGGCGGCCTTTCCACACTCCTTGCGAGGGGTTTCGGCGCCCTTTCGTGGCGCGCAGTGAACACGCCTGCTGGGGAACGGCACGTGCCAATGGTCGTCCTTCAGGGCGCTGGCAAGGACAACCCGGGGGGCCGGTTTACTCTGCATGAGCCGTCACATCGTCGAGATGCCATACCGGACCTCTGCCGGCCGCGGTACAGAAACGTAAGCTCTCTATCGGAAGTGACGCGGCGAGATACGCCTCGGGTCTGGATAGCGGCTGATCGCCGCGTCACTTTCGATAGAGCCGTTTGAAGTGAGCCGCTTGCGTTTGCGGCGGA